>OLRB01000135.1_pt1 | contig 72675 bp, 68 predicted proteins | sample 1672751 | NCBI WGS metagenome assembly OLRB01 (sample SAMEA3136720, study PRJEB25190) | human gut metagenome | biome: human gut; feature: human-associated habitat; material: faeces | place: Austria | collected 2013
AGTCGGCGGCGCAGCCCGCTTCGCAGGGTGCTGCCATGGTCAACAAGGCGGCGGAATTTCGCGCCCAGCTCGAGCGTCGCCGCGCCCAACGTACGGCTGTTCCTCAGGCTCAGCCGCAGTCGCAAGGCTTTGCTCCGCAGGCTCAAGCTGCGGCACCAGCGCGCGCTGCTGCGCCTGCCGCTGCTCCTGTTGCCGCCGCTTCCGCCACGGCGGCCCCCGCTGCGCCCGCCGCTGTTTCTGCTGCTCCCGCTGTTGTGTCGAGCGACGTGAAGGCGAAACTTTCCAACCCGGCCGCCCTGCAGCGCGGATGGCAAACCGCGCTTGCCGATTTGAAGCGCCAGCGAGCCGCTTATGGTGCGCTGCTGCTTTCGGCGCGTATCGTGGCTGAGCCTGATGCGTCAGGAATTGCCATCGAATTCTCGCCCGAGAATTCGTTCGCGTTTTCTGCCGCCCAGAAACCCGACATTACCGCCGCAATCGAGTCGGCGCTTTCCGCATCGTTTGGCGGCCCCGTTCCGTTCCGCGTGACTCAGGGTTCTGCGGCCGGTGGCGCTGCTCCCGTCGCATCTGCGTCCGCGCCGGCGCCCGCTGCTCCGGCTGCTCCGGCTGCTGTGCACCGCGCTCAGCAATCGGTTCGAGCCCAGGCGCCTTCGGCCGGCCCTTCGCGCCAAGCGCCGCAGGCCGTCGCCGCACCGCCGTGGGAAGATGACGTGGTGCCGTACACCGACGCCGATATCGCTGCCTACATGCCGGAAGAGGAGCAGTCCCCTTTTACTGAGCCTGATGCGAGCCTAACCGTTGGGGCGCCGTCGCATCGGGAAGTCGCGTCCCAGCCTAGCGAGCCTGCCGCCTTCGCGAAACCTGCGAAAAACAATCCCTTCGCAGGAAGGAAAATGCCTGAAGGCATCGGAAGGGGAGTGCCAGCGCAGCCCGAGGCGACGGCTCAGGCAACCGAGCCAACCGTTTCTTCGAGCGCTGGCCAGGCACCGAAGACCGCGCCTGAAAGCGCGCCCGCGAAGAAGCGCAAAACTGCTGCCGACAAGCTCGCCGAGGCGGTTGCGGAATTCGGCGATGCGATGCTCGTGGTGGGCCCCGATCCGGTTGACCCGTTCCCTGTGGCGCTGGAGCTTGGCTTCGATTCTGCCCCTGACCCGAAGAAAAAGGCCAAGGGCATGGTGAAGCCCAAAGGCTGGCCAATGCCTCAAGATGCGAAGCTGCTTGAGGGCCGCGACCTTGATGCATTGCGCGAGGGCTGTGACGGTGGACAAGAGGGGGAGGGAGAGTCTTCTTCCGACAGCTTGTCTTCGGGCCAATCCGTTCAGCCCGCGCCCGTTGCAGCGGCGGAGGCTGAGTCGCAGCTTGCGCCGGTCGCGGAACCTGAGTTTCCCGCTGAACCGCCCGCGCCCATTCCCGCGCCGCCTTCGCGTCCGAACCCGTTCGCGAATCGCGCGATGCCGCAGGGCATCGGTGGCGGGCAGGGCTCCCGTGAACCCGCCGAATACGCGGGTGCATCCGCTGGAGCTTCGGGCGAAATGTCGGTCGAGGAGATTTTCGCGTCATTCGGCGTGAATATGAACAAGGTTACAGAAGAGCGATGACCTTGCGCGAAACCTTTCCCAAGCGAATGCGTTCGCGCGGAATATGGTAGGCTTTCAAGCCAGTGTGAAATCGCCGCGGCAGCGTGGCGTGTATCAAAAGGAGAAACGTTCATGGATATGAAGCAAATGATGCGCCAGGCGCAGAAGATGCAGGCCGAGCTTGCGAAGGCCCAGGAAGAAATCAAAACGATGACCGCCGAGGCCACCGCCGGCGGCGGCATGGTGAAGGTTGTCGCCCAGGGCGATATGACGGTGCAGTCCATCACCATCGATCCCGCCGCGATCGACCCCGAAGATGCTGATATGCTGCAGGACATGGTGTGCGCCGCCGTGAACGAGGCTCTGCGCGCCGTTTCCGCCCAGGGTTCCGCTCGCATTGGCCAGGCCACGGGCGGCATGAATATCCCCGGCTTGATGTAAGCGGGCGTTATTCGTGGAATCGGCTCCGGCCATCCAAAAGCTGCTCGACGAGCTTGAGCGCATGCCGGGCGTAGGCCCAAAAAGTGCCCAGCGTATTGCGTACTGGCTGCTCAATTCTCCGCGCGACTCCGCGTTGCGCCTCGCTGACGCGATCGTCGAAGTGAAAGATGCGGTGCATTTTTGCTCTCGATGCTTCAATTACGCGGAAGGCGATGTGTGCGAGGTGTGCGCATCGGCGAGCCGCGATGCCTCTACGATATGCGTCGTGAGCGAGCCTCGCGACGTGTCGGCGATTGAACGAACTGCAGCGTATTCGGGCCTCTATCACGTGCTTGGCGGCGCCCTTTCCCCCATGGACGGTGTTGGCCCCGATGACTTGCACATAACCGAGCTTATGGCGCGGTTGTCTGACGAGGGCGTGGCCGAGGTGGTGCTCGCCACCAATCCCAATGTGGAGGGTGAGACGACCGCGGCGTATTTGGCACGCCTTATCAAGCCGCTCGGCATTAAAGTCACGCGCCTTGCAAGCGGCCTGCCCGTTGGCGGCGATCTTGAATTTGCCGACGAGGTGACGCTCGGCCGGGCCATTGAAAGCCGCCGTGCGCTGTAGCGCGGCATTGAAGCAGCGCATTTATAGACGCACGAACAGAAAGCCTTCGCGGTGTGAAACCGCGAAGGCTTTCTTGCATTCTGCGACCCGTTCACAGCGATTGCGGTTTGCCCTGGGAATCCGCCGCTTCCAGCGTCTCGTCGTTTTGTGGCGCCATTCGCCGATCGTATGGGATTGCTGGAATCGCGGTTTTAAAGGTAAAACGCCTATTTGATACTGCTTTTACCCCAATTATTCGCGATTGGGGTAGGGACCGGCGATATTTCGGGGCAATCTCGCCCCATTTGGCAACTGAGGCGTTGTAGAATGCACTCATACACGGAGCCTTTTAAAGCTTCGGTGAACTAAGAGCCCTGCTTATAGGAGGGGAAGCGGGCTCTAGGCAAAGGCCATTCCCTGCGAATGGCCTTTTTTTAAACGTTTTTATGCGCGCATGACATATTAGTTTTCATATCATTCAGCAATTAATGCCCCTCATATACATCGTAATGCATATAATGACTTATGCTATGCAAAACAGCCAATTCTGGGCGATATTCTATATGCATATATGCAAACAATTTGCATACAACACGGTAAATCCTTGTCTATAAGCGATAGATTTGCAGGAATAGATAGGCGCTGCAATATAAATCTTCAAAAAAGATATACAAAAAAGCGCGTTTCTATCCAAACCCTACGTGTAACAGGCTTTTAAAATGCATAAAAGAAGCCGAGAATGCAACCAAGTGTGTTACACCAGGTCAGAAGCTTAAAAAAAGTCCTTGCGCTTTCCAATTTTGGGTGTCATTATGCAGGTGTCGGCTTTGGGAAGACCGACAAGAGAGAGGAAAAAGGAGGCTCGTATGAATGGTATTCATGTAACGAGCGAAATCGGTAAGCTGAAGAAGGTGTGCTTGCATCGCCCCGGCGACGAGTTGCTCAATCTTCCGCCCGATGAGCTTGAGCGTCTGCTCTTTGACGACGTTCCGTACCTGGAAGTCGCCCAGCAAGAGCATGACCGCTTTGCTGAGATTCTTCGCGAGCAGGGCGTCGAGGTTCTGTACCTCGAGAAGCTCGTCGCAGAAGCTTTCGCAGCGAACCCCGGTGCTCGTGACGAGTTCCTCGACCAGTACTTGGCCGAGGCTGGCATTCATGGCCAGAAGATGCCCGCGATCGTTCGCGAGTATCTGAACACCTTCACGGACGACCTGGAATTTGTGAAGAAGACGATGGCTGGCGTTGCCAAGAGCGAAATCGACATGCCGCTCGCATCGTCCGCCACCCTTGACGATTTGGTCAGCGATCACAGCGACAAGCAGAGCGACCTGATCATCGACCCCATGCCGAACCTGTACTTCACCCGCGACCCGTTCGCGTGCGTGGGCAACGGCGTGAACTTGAACCGCATGTACTCCGTCACCCGTAATCGTGAGACGCTCTACGGCAAGTACATCTTCAAGTACCACCCCGATTACAAGGGCACCCCGTTGTGGTTCCGCCGCGACGCTCCGTTCCACACCGAGGGCGGCGACGTGCTCAACCTCACTCGCACCGCTCTGGCTGTTGGCATCTCCCAGCGTACCCAGGCTGCGGCTATCGACCTCATGGCCCAGAACATCTTCTGGAAGACCGAGGGCTGCGAGATTGAGAAGATTTTCGCGTTCGACATTCCGGCGTCCCGTGCATTCATGCACCTCGACACGGTCTTCACGCAGATCGACGTCGACAAGTTCACCATTCACCCGGCCATCATGGGCACCCTGCGTGTCTACGAGATGACCAAGGGCGCAGCCGAGGGCGAAGTCGACATCAAGGAGCATACTGACTCCCTTGAGAAGATTCTCGAGTACGCCACCGGCGTCGACGGCATCAAGCTCATCCCCTGCGGCGGCGGCGATCCCATTGCAGCAGCCCGCGAGCAGTGGAACGATGGTTCGAACACCCTGTGCGTCGAGCCTGGCACCATTTGCGTGTATCAGCGCAACAACGTCACCAACGAGGTGCTCTACAAGGAAGGTCTCAACCTGCTGGTTGTTCCTTCGGCAGAGCTGTCCCGTGGTCGTGGCGGCCCGCGTTGCATGAGCATGCCGTTCCAGCGCGAAGATCTCTAGTTTCTAGCGCGCATCAAACTCTGTCATTAAGCGGCTTAGCTGCTTAAGAGCAGGCCCTGCGATACGAGTGTCGCAGGGCCTGCATGAGGCTCAAGGAAGGGATTTCTCCCTTCAACCCAAGAAAGGAATCAAAATGGGTGTTAATCTTTCTGGTCGTCCGTTCCTCCGTCTGCTCGACTTCTCCACCGAGGAGATCGAATACCTGCTGAAGCTCTCCAAGAACTTCAAAGATATGAAGCGCGCGGGCGTTCCGCATCGTTACCTCGAGGGCAAGAACATCGTTCTGCTCTTCCAGAAGACCTCCACCCGTACCCGTTGCGCATTCGAAGTTGGCGCAATGGATTTGGGCATGGGCGTCACCTATCTTGATCCCAACAGCTCTCAGATGGGCAAGAAGGAGTCCATTGAGGACACCGCTCGCGTTCTCGGCCGCATGTATGACGGCATCGAGTTCCGCGGCTTTGCCCAGACTGACGTTGAAGACCTGGCCGCCAACGCTGGCGTGCCCGTATGGAACGGCCTGACCACTGAGTGGCATCCCACCCAGATGCTCGCCGACATCCTCACCGTCCAGGAGAACTTCAACTACGACATCAAGGGCCGCACCCTCGTCTTCATGGGCGACTGCAAGAACAACGTTGCTCGCTCCCTGATGGTCGTGTGCGCCAAGCTCGGTATGAACTTCGTGGCTTGTGGCCCGAAGCACTGCATGCCTGGCGACGACGTGGTCGAGGCTTGCAAGCCGATCGCTGCTGAGAATGGTTGCACCATCCTCCTCACCGACGACCCCAAGGAAGCCTGCACCAACGCCGACGTTATCTACACCGACGTTTGGGTCTCCATGGGCGAGCCCGACGAGGTTTGGGCTGAGCGCATCAAGGAGCTCGAGCCTTATCGCGTGACCGCTGAGCTCATGGCTCTCGCCAAGCCGGAAGCCATCTTCCTGCACTGCCTGCCTGCTTTCCACGACACCAACACCACGATTGGTGCTCAGAAGGCCGAGCAGTTCGGCATCACCGAGATGGAAGTTACCGACGAGGTCTTCGAGTCGAAGCAGTCCAAGGTCTTCGACGAGGCTGAGAACCGTATGCACACCATCAAGGCTGTCATGTACGCCACCCTGAAGTAGTAGCAGGAGATTCGCAATGCCTTACATTAAGTCAGATGGAAAGCGTATTGTCATCGCGCTGGGCGGCAATGCCCTGGGCAATACGCCCCAAGAACAGCTTGAGCTCGTAAAGCACACTGCAGCCTGCATCGTTGACATGGTTGCCGAAGGCAACAACGTCATCGTCACCCACGGCAACGGTCCTCAGGTCGGCATGATCAACAACGCGTTTGCTTTCGCATCTCAGCATGACGAAAAAACGCCTGAAATGCCCTTCCCTGAGGCTGGCGCTATGAGCCAGGGCTACATTGGCTACCAGCTCTCGCAGGCTATCTTGAACGAGCTTCGTCGTCGCGGCATCATGCGTTCCACCGCTAACGTGGTTACGCAGACCGTTGTGTATCCCGACGATCCGGCTTTCCAGAATCCCACCAAGCCTGTTGGCGCTTTCCTGACCGAGGAAGAGGCCAAGGCTAAGGCTGCCGAGACCGGCTACACCTTCAAGGAAGATGCCGGCCGTGGTTGGCGTCAGGTGGTTGCTTCTCCGAAGCCCCGCCGCATCGTTGAGAGCGACGCAATTCAGGACCTCTTCGACGACGGCTACATCGTTGTTTGCACGGGCGGCGGCGGCGTGCCGGTGTTCGAGCGCAACGATACTTACGAAGGCGTTCCTGCCGTTATCGACAAGGACCGCTCCGCTGCCATGATGGCTGCCACCTTCAAGGCCGACATGCTGGTGATTCTCACCGCTGTCGAGAAGGTTGCCATCAACTTCAACACTCCCGAGCAGGCCGATATCGACACGATGGATACCGCCAAGGCTCAGGAATACATCGAGCAGGGCCAGTTTGCGCCGGGCTCCATGTTGCCGAAGGTTGAGGCATGCCTTGAGTATGTCGGGGAATACCCGCAGGGTAAAGCCCTCATCACGTCTTTGGACAAGGCCAAAGATGCAATTAATGGCTTGACCGGTACTACCATTACCGCCTAAGCCGATCAATCCCCCTCCTCCGGGCTGGTCGCTCGGGGGAGGGAGCATTCGCGCAGGGGAAACCGAAAGGGTTGCGCGGGTGCTCTCCCAGGAAAGGGGACTCCCATGGCTGAGAAGACTAAGAAAAAAAAGGAACCCATTAGCTCCTTTAGTATTTTGCTCATCCTTTTGGTCGTTCTGGCCGTTATTTCGTGGATTGCCGCGGCAGCCACGGGCGGTACTGTTACGGCTGCATCTCTGTCAAACATTTTGACATCTCCGATTTATGGCTTCACTGGTGCTCCTACCGATATTGTTGAAGGTGCTGCGAACCCCGACACCTTCCCGGGCGGCGCACTTGAGGTCTGCTTCTTCGTTATGATTCTGGGCGGCTTCTTGGGCGTTATGACCAAGACGGGCGCTCTCGACAACGGCATTGCCGTACTCGTGAAGAAGCTCAAGGGCAATGAGCTCGTTCTCATTCCCATTCTTATGATTCTGTTCTCTATTGGTGGTACCACCTACGGCATGTGCGAAGAAACCGTGCCGTTCTACGTTCTGCTTGCAGCAACCATGTATGCTGCCGGCTTCGATGCGATGGTTGGCTCGGCAGTTGTTCTGTTGGGTGCTGGCTGTGGTGTTTTGGGCTCTACGGTTAACCCGTTCGCCGTTGGCGCTGCGGTATCTTCGCTCGTTGACGCTGGCATTCAGGTGAATCAGGGCATCATCATTGCTCTGGGCGCCATCCTCTGGATTTCCACCACGGCTGTGTCCATCATCTACGTCATGAAGTATGCCGCCAAGGTGAAGAAGGACAGGGGTTCGACGATTCTGTCTCTGCAGGAGCAGGAAGCTGAGAAAGAGAACTTCGGCAAGGACAACGCTCTCGAAGACGTCAAGCTTACCGGTCGTCAGAAGGGTGCCCTGATCGTGTTCGCCATCGCATTTATCGTGATGGTCATCAGCTTCATTCCTTGGGAAGACTTCGGTGTTGAAATCTTCCTCGGTTGGTCTGCCGTTATCACCGGCCTTCCGCTTGGTGAATGGTACTTCGTTGAGGCTGCGTGCTGGTTCTTCATCCTGGCCCTCATTATTGCCGTGGTTGGCGGTCTTACCGAGGCTGAAACGGTGAAGGCGTTTATCGACGGCACCGCAGACATGATGAGCGTTGTTATGATTATCGCTCTCGCTCGTGGTATCTCCATCCTGATGGCTGAAACCGGTATGTCTGACTGGATTCTGTTGAATGCTTCCAACGCTTTGCAGGGTGTCTCCGCGTTCATCTTCGCGCCGGCATCGTGGCTGCTCTACGTTGTGCTTTCGTTCTTGATTCCGTCGAGCTCCGGCATGGCAACCGTGTCCATGCCCATCATGGGCCCCTTGGCTGCGAACCTCGGTTTCTCGGTCGAGACCATGGTCATGATCTTCAGCTCCGCAAATGGCTTCGTGAACCTGTTCACTCCTACCTGCGGCGCGATTATGGGTGGCTTGGCAGTTGCTCATGTGCAGTATGGCACGTGGCTTAAGTGGGTAGGAAAACTGCTCGCGATATTGGCGGTCATCTGCTTGGTGATTGTCACAGTCGCAATGTGCATACTCTAGCGAGGTTTCTCCGGCTCTTTGCCTGGCGATAACCAAGGATACGATTCCTCCACGCGGGGTTGAGCCTCCGTCGTGTGGTGGAAAAAAGGAACGGTCCCGTAAGGGGCCGTTCCTTTTGTTTTGCTTTGCTTGAAGAAACGACAGTATTTGTCACTTCTTGTTATATCTGTTATAGTACAAGTATAACAAGAAGGGACATTGATATGTACATTGTTGTTAACGACATGGTTGATGAGCCGCTGTATATGCAGATCCGCTCGCAAATAATTGCCGGTATCGCACGAGGCGACCTAGCGGCGGGCGATGCATTGCCAAGCGTGCGACGCTTGGCAAGCGATTTGGGTATTAACCTGCACACGGTCAATAAGGCATATGCCGTGTTGCGCGACGAAGGCTACATCGTGGTTAGGGGTCGTGCAGGCGCTTTCATAGCGGGGGCACAGGGCGCGAACTCGTTGAATGAAGCTGCGGATAGCCAAATGGACGATGCGTTGTGCGACTTGGCCACGGCCTGGCGCGCCCGGGGCGGCACGCTTGATGAATTTCTCGAACGTGCTGCGGCTCAAGCGAAATGCGCATATGGGGCAAAAAGCGCCGGGGCAAAAGATGCTGAAGCGAAAGACGTCGGGGCGAAGACTCATTTTTCTTGTGGCGATTAGGGGGCAGCAATGACTACAACGACAATTATTATGTGTGCGGTATGCATGACGATTCCTCTTTGCGGAATACTGGCTGCTATAGTCCCCTATCTTCAGCGTCGCACCGAGGTGTTTGCGGTAACGGTTCCCTCTGTCGCTCAGGATGACGCGTATGTAAAGGGCCTCAAACGGAAATATGCCGTCATAATGCTTACGGTTACGGTGGTACTAACGCTCGCGTGTGCAATGGCGGCGTATGCCCAGCGCCCTTTGGTCCTCTTCGTTTTGCTTATTGGCGGTACCTTCGCGCTCATGTTTGCGTCGTATGGCCTCATGCTTTTCTACCGTCGCCGCATGGTTTCGTATAAGAAAGAGCGCGGCTGGGTTGCGCAATCGCAGCAATCTGTCGCTTCCCTTGGAGCAGAGCTTGAAGGCTTTCCGCGGGGGCTGTCGCTGAAATGGAATTTGCTCTATATTCCCGTGATTGCCACTACGGTGGCAATTGCCGCTGTCGGGTATTCCTCCATGCCCGAATTAGTGCCAATGCATATAGGCTTTGATGGAGCGGTTGACGGGTGGGCTCAAAAAAGCGTGGGCGTCGTGCTGTTTCCCGTGCTGCTTGAGGCGTTTCTTGCCATTATTTTGACGTTTTGCCATTGGCAGATGTTTGCATCGAAGGCTTGGAAAGAGCCTGGTGCGCCTGCCTCTTCGGCCTGGGCCTATGGTATGTTTGTTCGGGCGAATTCAATTGTGCTGGTAGGCGGCGGAGTGCTGTTGACTATGGTCATGGGAATTGCCTTTGAGCTGTATATCGTAGGCGTTATCGGAATCGGCGCTGCGGTAATCGCGACGCTTGTTGCGTGCGTCCCGATGGTGGTTGCATCTATTGCGGTAAGCGTGGTGTATGGCCAATGCGGATCGCGTGTATTCCTTAGAATGCAAACGAGCGATGCCATGCTTGTCGACGATGACGATCATTGGAAGCTGGGCATTTTTTACTGGGCGCCCGAAGATGCGAGTCTGTTCGTGCCCGAGCGATTCGGCGTGGGTTGGACCATTAATTGTGCCCGCCCTGCAGCATGGGCGATTTTTGGCGGAGTCGTTGTGCTTACTGCCGTCTTTGTCGCATCGTCGTTTTTGATGGTGGGTTAGGCGTTTCGCTGTGAAGTGCTCCACCGCAAGGGCCCTTCCCGTTCTGACTCGATGAGTGGGATGAGGCATGCGTTTCCTCGAGACACGTTTTTATCCTATAAACCGACTTTTAAGGCTTATGCAATGGGCGCCGGATTCGATCCGACGCCCATTTTTCATTCAAAGGAATGCGCTAGGGTAAATCACCCGATATGCAGGTGGTTTCGACTAAGACGTTAGTCTGGCGCGCGCGTAGCCACGCCAAGAAACCGCTCGCTATGCGGATGGTTTCGATATGGGGTGTTGCTGCTAGGGGCGCGAGATGGTCTTTTCCATCCAAATGTGCGGCTGGCCTTCGTCTTCGTAGTCGACTTCGCCGAAGCGCGTGTATCCCATGAGGCCGTACCAACTCTCGAGTCGAGCTTGGGCGTGCAGACACATTTCGGTCGCCCCCGCTTCGATGGCGGCGCGTTCGCATTCTTCGACGAGCATGCGCCCAAAACCGCCTTCGCGCTTCTCTGGGAGCACCGCTACGCGGCCGACAGCCCAGCGCGTTGATCCTGCGGGTTCGGGGAAGGTGCGAGCGCAGCCCGCAGGCTCGCCATCTTTGTAAAGCACGATGTGGATGCAGGTGTCATCGATGTCGTCAAATTCATCGGTATAGCCCTGTTCCTCCATAAATACGCGACGGCGAATCTCGAATGCGTCTTCTTTTACTTCTTGTCCGCGCTTTAGTTCGACATTTGGCATGGCTTGCCTCCTTCGGTGTGAGCTTGGGGCAATGATAACGAAAAAACGGAAGAAGAAAAGTAGTGCTTGTGCGCGGCGTGGTGCGATTTGTAGTGTAAATTGTGGTGCATGGCGACGCGAGCGAATGCGTTGAAGTTGAATTGATATCGCAGTTTCAAATAATGGAGAAAAAGAAAATGGCTGCTCAAACGAGCAGCCATTGTGCGTTCAAATGGTGGGCGGTGAGGGATTTGAACCCCCGACCCGATGCTTGTAAGGCACCTGCGCTCCCGCTGCGCCAACCGCCCGCGAGAATTAATTCTGCCATAACGAGCGTTTTTTGTCATTGGGAAAAGGGAAATGAGTCGAATTGTGCAGGAATGCACACGACTTAAGAAAAAAGTAAAAAGGTCGTTTGGGCGCGCGAAGCTGCGCCGCCTTGCGTGGAGTAGTTGCGCGATTGGGACAAGGGGCGACTTTGCGTCGGTTTCGCGAGGCTGGGCATACGCGAAACCGATGGAATTTGACGCCTGTTCATACCGAAATTGCGTGCGAAATACAGGGAAAGTGAGGGATGCGCACGGCAAAACGCAGCGAAAACAAAGGGGAAATCGCGTGTAAAGCGCATGCGTGCGGGCAAGGTTTGGGCAAGGCTTCGCTGCCATGATGTCGCAAGGCCGCATAAGCGGAAGACGAATCAAAAGGGGGAGCCAATGAGAAAAGGGCGAAGCCTTGTTGTTGGTGTGGTGTGTGGAGTTGTTTGCGTGGCGGGCATGATGCTTTATGCGCATGAAATCGAACTGAATGTCGAGCAAGAACGTGCCGAGGTGCTTGCTCGTTACGGCTCTACGCAGGTGGAGGCCTATGTTGCCACGTGCGATATCGCTGAAGGATCGAAAGTCGATTCGACCAATGTGGAGCGGAGGCTCATGCCGGGCGAATTATTGCCCGAAGGAGCCGTCACCGACCTATCGCAGGTCAAGGCTCAGTCAGCTCAGGCGCGTATTTATTCAGGCGAGGTTTTGCTTACGCAGCGATTTGAGCAGGCAGATGGTTCGGTGCTGCAGGTGCCCGATGGCCTCTGCGCAGTGAGCGTGCCCGCGAAAGCGGTTTCTGCGGTCGGTGGATCGGTACGGGCGGGCGACAAGGTGAACGTGTATTCCACTTCGGCGAAGTCGACCGATTTGATTGTGGCCAACGTTGAGGTGCTTGCAACGAGTGCATCAACGGGCGCGAAAAAAGACGAAACGAGCGATGTTTCGTGGATAACGCTTGCGGCAAAGCCATCTGAGGTGAACGAGCTTATCGCGGCGGCGGGTGTGAGCGACCTGTATTTCACATTGCCTTCAGAGAAATTCGTGGCAAGCGATATGCGTTCGAGCGCGAAGGCTCAGGGTGGCGAGATGGCTGCTGACTCAGAAAACGCGGTCGAAGGCAACGAAGACGGAAGCGAAACAAGCGCCTCGAAAAAGATGGGTGCTTTAAGCGAATCATCCCTTTCGACGGAAAGCTCGACAGGGGAGGCGAATGGCGAAGAGGCATCGGGAGTCGAAGGGTCCTCTAAAACTCGGGTCGATGGAAAGAAAGAAGTGTGATTTCCGTGGCAAAACGTGTGGTGCTGTGTGCCGATGAAGAATCGCTGCGAAACCCTCAGCTGCTTGGTTTGGAAGAATCGAATCTGCAGGCGGTTTCTTGGATTGAATGTTGTGCGACCGCGGAAGAATGCCGTCGTGCGGCGCGACGAGACGGTATCGAAGAGGCGTGGGTCGTTTCCTGTGACGACATGGAGCCGCTCAATGTTGCGGCGGCGCTGAAATACGACGATCCATGCAAAAAGGTGTATTTGGCTTGCGCGGTGAACAATGGGTCGCTTGCAAGCAGGGCGTCTCTTGCGAAGGTTGATGGCGTGCTTTCTCAAGCGTGCTTCGTCGATCGTTTTGTGATTGCAAAAAGCCTTTGGGACGAGCGAGGCCAGAAGGTCGATCACGAGGAAGAGGGCTCATCGTTCGATTGTGACGACGGGTGCGGAAAAGAGTCAGGTGCGCAAGCCGCCAACGGCACAATGGTTCGCGTCGAAGCGGATGAATGCGAATCGCAGACATTCTTAGGTTTGGACGCGTCGGCGCAATCGCGCAAAGAAAGGCGCCGCGTTTCCAAGGAGGGGGCTGGAACGGTTGTTGCGGTTGTCGGAGCGAGCGGGGGATGCGGAAAGAGCACCATCGCTTCATTGCTGGCTTCATTGTGTGCAAGGGCGGGGTTCGTAACGCTTGCGATTGATGCTGATTTGCAGTTTGGCGACATGCATCGCATGTTGGGCGTGCACGAGCCGGTTCGGATGGATGAGGTCGTTGCGAACCCGTCGCTCATGACGCGTTTGAACGAAGACGCGAAATCAACGGGGAAGCCATCCCTCATCGCGGCGCCCTCGCGTTTGGAATCTTCCGAAGAAATTGCTGGTGAGCTGCCTGATATCATCGATGCCGCACGGGGCGATTACGACGTTGTCGTGGCGTGCGCTGGCGCATTTTGGAGCGAAATCCATGCACGTCTTATCGAATCAGCCGATTCGGTTGTCTTCCTTATGGACGCTCGTCCCACATCACTCGAAGCCACGGTACATGCCGTTGAACTATGTGCACGCATGGGGCTTGCGACGAGCGGTTTCGTTTACGCGGTTAACAAGCACGAGCGTGAGAGCCTGCTTTCTGCCGTTGACGCATCGTGTGCCCTGAAGGGTTCAACGGCGATTGAGCTTTCAAACGGTCGACGCGACGTGGAAGAGCTTTTGGGTGCGGGCTTCGTGCAAGAATTCATCGAATCGAAAAATCCGCTTACAGACGAGACCGTAGCGCTTCTTGAGGGAATTCTTTCAGATGACCAGGTAAAACGCGTATCTCAATCCCTTTCGTCAAAAAGTAGGCGTGGGCGCCTTTTCGGCAGAAAGGCAAAGCGATGACGCTCTCTTCGCGCGTTCGTCTTGCCGAGGCGGAAGGAACCGCGATTCGGGCGCGCGATGACGGATGGATGCTCGACGAATTGAAGGAAGATGTTGGCCGCATAATTCCGGGAGACGTGCTCGCACGGCTTGCGGATGAGAATCCTCGTCGTGCGCGCAGCGAATTGCAAAGCGCGTGTAAGCAGGCATTTGCTTCGCCGCGATGGGCGGGCAGGTCGAATGAATTGAAAGCGCGGCTTTCTCGCGATTTGGAAGATATCGTATTCGGCATGGGCCCATTGCAATCGCTCGTCGAAGATCCGACTATTACCGAGGTCATGGTGAACGGAACGTCGTCGTTGTTCATCGAGCGGTCGGGCCTGTTGGAGCGCGAGACGGCGGTATTCACTGATGAAGCGCAGGTTCGCGCGCTTATCGATCGCATTTTGGCTCCGCTTGGTCGTCGCGTTGATGAAAGCTCCCCCATGGTCGACGCGCGCTTGCCTGGCGGACATCGCGTGAACGTCGTGATTCCTCCTATAGCCCTTGATGGGCCGACTATCACCATTCGTAAGTTCGCCAATACAACGATGACGCTTGGTGATATGCAGCGTGCGGGCTCGCTTGATGGCCGGGTTTCGCGACTTCTTGCTTGGGCTGTTCGAACGCGTAAAAACATCGCGGTGCTTGGCGGCACGGGGTCGGGCAAAACTACGCTGCTCAATGCTCTTTCGTGCGAGATTCCAGCAACCGAACGCATTGTGACCATCGAAGATTCAGCGGAATTGCGTTTTACGGAGCATCCGCATGTGGTGCGTATGGAAGCGCGCAAAACCAACGCCGAAGGCGTAGGCGAGGTCACGATTCGTGATTTGGTGCGTAACGCATTGCGTATGCGTCCCGACCGAATAATCGTTGGCGAGTGCCGTGGCGCTGAAACGCTGGAAATGCTTCAGGCCATGAATACCGGTCACGACGGGTCGCTCACCACGCTGCATGCCAATTCGCCTGAGGACATGATTATCCGTTTAGTCACCATGGTGCGCTACGGCTTCGATTTGCCTGTCGAGATGATCGAGGAAAACATTGCATCGGCGATTGACGTCGCGGTGCAAACGTCGCGTTCGCGCGACGGCAGGCGTTTCGTAAGCGCGATTGCCGAAATGCATCGTGGTGAAAATTCGGCGTGCGTGGCCGACCCCGTGTTTACTCGGCGGTCTCTTGAAAGCGAGGGAGTGTGGGCGAGGGCGCCCTCGTGGCTCGACGATGCGATAGATATGGGGCTTATTGAGAGCGGGGAGGTGGCGTCGTGGAAGCGGGCGTGTTCGCTTTCGTAGCGTTTGTTGCAGCGTTTGGATGCGCGTTCGTCGTGGGCAGGTCGGTATTTCTTGGTCTCGAGCGCGCTATGGCTGCGACTCGCGGGGTCGCTTATGTCTCGCAGAAGGTTTGCGTGCGGAGCGCGGTGAATGACCGAGGTGCCGGACGCTTCGCGGCTTCGCGTGCCCTCGTTCGCGATGCGGTTTGTCGGGTGTCGCTGTATTACATGAGAAATGGCGTTGCGTCGTTTCTTCCCTTTGGCAGGAGAATTGCCTCGACGCCCGCTGGGCAATCGTTTCGCGATGCCGCGAGGCTGGCGACGCGAAAAGGAGTCGACACAACGCCCGAAGGGCTTGCCTCTCTTTTTGTCGCTTTGGCGCTCATTTTCGCGGCCTTGCTGCTTGCGGTGTTTCGGTCGCTTGTGGTGGCGCTTTGTGCGCTGGTTCTTTTTGTCGTTGTACTGCGGGTTTTGTTGACTCGCGCTATTGAAAAGGAACGCGCCCAATTGCGCGAACAAGTTCCCGATGCGTTGCGATGCATGGAGGCGTGCATGCATGCGGGCTTGTCGCTTTCGCAAACGTTTTCCGAGGTAGCTCAGCAAATCGACCAGCCAGCGCGTGGCCTTTTTGCCCGCGTGTCGCGCGATTTGGACCTGGGCTATTCGATGAACGAAGCCCTCGAACATTTTAAGCAAGTTGCCGAGTTGCCGGAGCTTTCTTTCGTTGCTATGGCGCTCGATGTGCAGTACGCATGCGGCGGCAGCGCCACTCCAGTTTTGCGTTCGGCGGAAGAGTCGATTTCTCGAGATCTGGATTTACGTCGTTCCTTGCGGGTGCAAACGGCGCAAGCGAAGCTTTCGGCCCAGATTGTAAGCGTTATGCCATTCGCGCTCGTATTTGTTATTTCCGCGGTTGATCCGGCGTTTTTGCACCCGTTTTTTTCGAGCGCGCAGGGAGTTGTGCTGCTTTTGCTGGCGATTGCGATGCTTGGGGGCGGCGTGCTTTTGGTCCGGCGAATGCTCGCGGTTGAAATCTAGAGCGAGCTTGGCTGTTGTTCGGTGGATTGATTGGGGGTGCGCCATGGAGGCGATTTTAGTCGTCGCGGTTAGTCTGTTCGCCGTGATTGCATTCGCGAATTTGTTTTCCTGGGGAGTCGATTGTCGACGTGAGATTCGCCGCAGGAAGCGTGCAAGAAGCGCTTCTGGCGTTTTGCCTTGGGGAGGCGAGGGGCGACGTGTGCTGTCGCATCGCCAAAAGGAGGCATACGAGCTGGCGCTTGAGCGCCACGCCCCAGAGATGATTGATGCGCTTGCCCTCGGCATGCGCGCTGGAATGTCGTTCGAGCGGGCTTTTCGATCGTATTGCTTTCGATTTGATGACGAACTGGCTCTTTTGTGTCGACAAGCGTGTTTGAAGTGGGAAAGCGGCTTGGTTTCTCGTGACGATGCGCTGCTCGAGCTTGGGATGCGCAGCGGTGTGGCGTCGCTTGAGCGATTCGCGAGCAACGTGGTTCGTTGCTTGCGCTTCGGGAGTCCGATGAATCGCATGCTCGAGGCGTTGGCGAGTGAAGCGCGCGGGTGTTACCGAGCGAAGATGGAAGAGAAAGTAGCCAAAGCTCCCGTAAAGATGCTTGTGCCAACCGCGGTGCTCATATTGCCAGCCATGTTGATTGTCGTAATGGCCCCGGTGTTTTTGGGGTTTGTGCAATGAAAAGGGGGAGTTATGGAATCGAGAATTGCGAAGAATGTAAACGTGCGTTGCGGTGCTGCGCTGCGACGTGTGGAGGAGATACGGGAGCGCCTGGGCGGTTGTGTGCGTCGTCGCATGGCGCAGGCGCATATGCGCCTCATGAACGAAAAAGGGCAAGGCACCACGGAATATGCGATTTTGGTCGGAGTGCTTGTCGTGATAGCGATTGTGGCAATCACGATGTTTCGCCCAAAAATCGAGGAGCTGTGGAATGCGATCGCCAACGGCATAAACGGGCTTTAGCGAGTGACCGAAATAGGTTGTCCAACGCGGAAAATGGCCAGTCAACCGTTGAATATGCCCTGGTAGTTACAGCTTTTATCGCAGTTGCGATAGGGTTTTCCGCTTTCATCCATGCGATAGATTCCGGGGCTTTTGCCGACATTGTGCTGCAGCCTATGACCCATCGTCTTGCGAAAGGGGTCCTTGATGTGCTGGCGTTTTGAGGCTTCCGCATGTTTTCGCGGCACGCGTGGGCAGGCGACGGTTGAGGCGGCGCTGCTCATTCCCGCGTTGCTTTTGGGCCTGGTTATTGCAGCGCAGCCTGGCATCGTGTTGTTCGATCGCGTGGTAATGGAGGCGGCTGCGGCCGAGGGTTGCCGGGCTCTTGAGACGGCTTCGGCCGCGGATGAAGGCGAGGTTGTTGAATACGTGCAGCGTCGACTCGGCGCGGTGCCCGCTGTTTCCGCTTTTCATGAGGGCTTGTGGAATGTCGAGGTACAGGGTACGGGGCAGAGCGGCCAATGCGTTTCGGTGCGCATTTCCCATGGGTACAGGCCCTTGCCGCTCGTGGGGCAAGGGATGGGCCTTTTGGGCCTTGTGGGCGGCAACGGCCTCGTTCGCCAAGAGGTTTTTCGCGAGGTGAGCATTCATGACGAGTGGGCGTTGGAATCGGAATTCGGTCTTTCGTACGAATCGTGGATCAGCCGATGGGAGGAAAAAGCGTGATGCGTGCTGGAAAATCCAAGCCAGATTCTCGTTGCGACTCGCGTGTCGTTGCCGACTTGTTTCGCAATGAAAACGGCTTTACCACTCTTGGCGCTGCCCTGGCCATACTGCTCTCGTGCTCGCTGCTCTTTTTCGGGCTCTGGACGTCGCGATCGCTTTCACGTGCGGCGGGTGTGCAGGCAGTGGCCGATTCTTGTGCACTCGCCGCGGAAAACGAAGTATCTGAATTTGTGCTGGCGGTACGCGCGGCCGACGCCACGTTGCTCACTCTATCGCTTACGGGAATTTCCCTTCTAGGGGTTGGCACGGTGTGCTGTTGCGTTCCTGGCGCGCAGGCGGCAGGGTTGAAATTCCTTGATGCCGGGCGGGCGGTTTTGGACAAGCGTGAAGATGTGGCTCGTGCAGAAGAAGCCGCGCTTAACGCAGCTCAGAAGGGCTTGGTGGTCGCGGCGCAGGCGCAAGCCCAAATGGTCGCTTCTGAAAATGCCGAGACTATCGGGTTTGATGCGATTGCCTACGTGGAACTCGTCCCGTTCGACGCGCCCGATATATCGTGCGGCGCAGGGCGTTCTGCGGCGCATGCCGTCCAGGTCGCGCTTGATGAAAGCGCATCCATTTCCGAAGGCGCTCAGGCGGCCGAAGAGGCGGCCATGCAGGCAAACGATGCCTTGCGCGAAGGGTGGCTTGCCGATTGCGGGGCATACCCCGAGCCGTGCATGCGTGAGCGCGCCGAGTCGCTTGCGGGTATGGGGCTTGCTGAAAACCCCATGGCGAGCAGCGTGAACACCTGGTCGTATTCCATGGCGATTAAAAGGGCCCAAACGTATTACCGCCTGCGTGCGGAATTCGAGGCGCCTGGGAATTCCAGCGTAGAGGAACGCGCGCGAAGCGCTCTGCGAGTGCGTTTTTACGAATACGCCCAAAAAGAGGTAGACGCGGCTTATGAAGTCGAAATGCCTGATGGCACGATCGAAGTGAGCATTCCTATTTTGCCGCGCAATACCAACGAGATGAAAACGACCGATTTATACACCGATTCGGTCTATCCCGTTTCTGGTGGTGCTTTGCACGCTTGGGAGGGATGCCCGGCGGTAGCGGAAATCGAAGGGCTCGGCTCGATTTCCGCGCTCGATTCGGGGGCGTATTCCATATGCGAGACATGCGGCTTCGACGCGGCATCTATGGGGTCGGTTGCTGCGGCGTCGACTTCTGTCGAAAACGGTTTTGAGCACCATTTCAGAAAAGTCGCTGAATCGGCACGTGATTACGAGCGTGCGAAAAATGAAGCCGTGCGGGCGTCGGGCGAGGTTCGCGGTTCTGTGGGCGAAGTGCTCGATGCTATCGACGAGGCGATAAGGGAAGCTGCGGGCAACAGGGTGGAGGCGTATCCTCCAGGAAGATATGGTGCGCTTGCGGCGTTGGCGGGCGACTTGGGGAGTGAACAGGGCGGTTCGTTTTTTGCGGGGCCTGATCTGGGGCAGTTTGCGGCAATATCTGCCTCCATTCTTATCGAAGATGAAAACGAAGATGTGCTCGCTCATCTCCTTGATGGCGTGTCGGAAGACATAGGTCCGCCGCTTTCTGACGGGGGCGAAGTCGTGCTTGCTCTGTGGTCTGGTTTGCTTTCGGCATATGGCAAGGGTGCCGAAGGTATGTGCGATTGCGTATCTGGCGTGCTTGGCTCGCTTCCTTTGGTGAGCGCTGCTGGTTTGGGCGACTGGGCATCAGGCCAGCTGATGGAGCTTCTTAATGCTGCGGGCCTTGAACCCGCGAATACGGCTGCTGCAAAAAGCGTGACGTCGAATACGTTGCCCGTTGCCGAGCGCGGGACGGGACCTGTCGCCGAAGCGATATGCGCGCTGAAAGGGGGCGGCTCATGAAGCGGATGGTCGCAAGCGATAGTCCCTGTTCCTCGGACGGGCGTGGTTGGCGCACGTGCTTGGGCTCTTGGCGGGGAATATCGGGTTCGTGCTTGCGGGCGATGCGTATAGGAAGGCGCCGTTCGAGCGGGCAAATGACGGTTGAGTTCGCGGTTGTGTTCCCGGTTTTGCTCATGGTGGGGTTTATCTCGGTGAATGCGCTCGTCTTTCTTGGCGATTGCGCCGCATTCGACATTGTGGCGAGGGATGCCATTCGACTTCAGGCCGACGATGGCCAACACGAAGCGCAGGGCTGCGTGGAGATATGCGCGCGAATAGAGAAAGGGCTTTCCATGGAACACGAAGCCGTTAGCGTGACCAGCGAAAGAACGGCGGTGGGCCATATTCGCTATGTCGCAAGAACAGCGTTCTCCCCACCTTTCCTCAAAGGCGCGCAGGTGTTTGGTGTCGCGGTTCCGCCGCTTGAGCACGAAGTGGTGTTTGTGGTGAGTCCCTACCGAGCGGGGGTGATCGCGTGAAAGCGGCAATCCTCTCGTCGTTTTCCAAGCGCTTTCGCGGGCTTCTGCCTGGGTCGCCTGCCCGCGATTCGTCGTTTGCGGTATTCGTGCCATGCCACGACATTCATACCTTCGGCATGGATGCTCCCATAGACGTGGCGTTTGCCGACCATATGGGCAGAGTGCTCGTGTCGAGGCGCGCGGTAGGTCCGCGCGAGCGCGTGCGTTGCGTTTCGGCGAAAGTGGCAATTGAGCGGCTCGCCTCGACCGAGCCGTGGTTTGAGGTGGGCGATAACGTGTTCGCCGATATAGAAAGGAAGATCTAGCATGAAGGAATGTCCCGTGTGCGGAGCGCGCTGCTTTGATGACATGGAGGTATGCTACGGGTGTTTGCACGACTTCTCGCGCGAAGATACCTCTCCAATTGGGCAAGTGGTCTCTTCCTCGTGTGACCAGGAGGTTGAGGAAGCAGTAATGCCCTCGGGCGATCGACGAAGCGTGGTGCCTCGTTTTGCGGAATTGCCCACGCAGGTTTCGGGGCGCGTGCGGCAATCAGGCGGAAGCGTTGCTCGGGCCGAGCAGGCACGTTCGCCGCAAAGGCAGACTCACATCGTGGTGCCATTGGAGGGAAGCGGCGAGCCGCCCGTGATCTCTCAGGGGTTTCGATTGGTCATAAGTTTGGAGGCAGTGCCTCAAGTGTGAAGGCCGCCGTGTCGTTCCACCCGTCCTCTTGTTTCGTTTTGATCGGGCCGTTTATTCCTGTCGATTGATGCTGACATGCTCATGTTTTTGATAGCCATTAGAAACTTTTATGAAAAAGATAGCCAAAGTTTTCATTTTTATTTCCTGTGGGAAACTTTCGTGATATGGTGAGACGTCGTGATTACCTAAGGCTTACTTTTGGAGGCTCAACATGGACGGAGCAGTTATGGACTTGAGCGTTGAGGGTGCTGAAACTTCGCGCGGAGTATCAGCGCAGCAATTGCCTCTTACGTTTGTGTCGGCTGGCGAAACGGTCAAAGTCATTAAGGTTCGTGGCAAAAACGACCTCACCCACCATTTGGGAAACCTCGGTTTTGTCGAGGGGGCAGAGGTCAAGGTAATCGCGGGCGTTCAGGGCGATTTGGTTGTGCAGGTAAAGGGCGCTCAGGTGGCAATAAGCCGCCAGGCCGCAAACCATATCGTCACAACTGCTGGATGCTAGTTTTTCGGTATCGTCCGGCGCGATTTTCGCGCCGGATTTAGCTTTGGGCGAGTTGTCGCCTGTGCGGATACATATAAGGCAAAAGCTATACGGCCAAGAAGGAAGGAGCAGATATGGCTGAGGATCAGGCGAAAACGCTTCGCGACGTCAAGATTGGCGACACTGCGACCGTACGACGCCTTACGGGCGAGGGCGCGTTGAAGCGTCACATTATGGACATGGGCATCACCAAGGGCGTGGAAGTGTATGTGCGCAAAGTGGCGCCGCTCGGCGACCCGATTGAGGTGACCGTTCGTGGCTACGAGCTGTCGCTGCGCAAGAGTGAGGCTGAGAGCATTCTCGTCAACTAACACTGACGGGGCCATGGGGTCCATGCGTCAGTTGGCGAGGATTGGGCGCAAAGGCGCCATTTTTTAGGAACGCGAGTTTGCGATAGCTAACAAATCGCTCGTCACCTGGGGATTCTTATGGAATGAAATCTCAGGCTGACAGATTCGCAAACGACTGAAAGGCAGACAATGGGAATTCGCATTGCGCTTGCCGGCAACCCGAACTGCGGCAAGACGACGATGTTCAACGATCTGACAGGCGCCAACCAATATGTTGGCAACTGGCCGGGCGTTACCGTCGAGAAAAAAGAGGGTAAATACACGAAGGACAAAGAGGTCGTCATCACCGACCTTCCGGGCATTTATTCGCTCTCGCCTTATTCGCCCGAAGAAATCGTTGCGCGCGATTACCTGCTTGATGGCGGCCCCGATGCCGTTATCAACCTGGTCGATGCGACCAACCTTGAGCGCAACCTGTACCTCACGAGTCAGATTTTGAACCTGGGCGTGCCTGTGGTTTTGGCTCTGAACATGATGGACTTGGTCGAGAAAAACGGGGACAAGATTGATGTCGACGGTCTGTCCAAGCAGCTCGGCTGCCCGGTTGTTCCCACCTCGGCGCTTCGCGGCCGTGGTATGGAAGACGTGGTGAATGCTGCTATTGAGGCCGCAAAGGCCAAGAAGGCGCCCGAATCTCAGATGAAGTTCGATGCCGTCGTTGAAGAGGCTATTGCCAAAATCGAGGGCATTTTGGGCTCGAAGGTTTCTTCTTCCGCCTCACGCTGGTACGCCATCAAGCTTTTCGAGGGCGAGCAGAAAACCATCGACGACCTGAAGCTTTCGGCAAGCGAGCTTAAAGCCATCGATGAAGTTCGCGATGCAATCGAGAACAAGCTCGACGACGATGCCGAGTCGATTGTGACGAGTGAGCGCTATAACGCCATTTCGCACGTAATCGACAAGACGGTGAAGCGCTCGCGCACGGGTTTGACGACCTCTCAGAAGATCGACCGCGTGGTCACCAATCGTTGGCTCGGTCTGCCTATTTTCATTGCCATCATGTTCTTCGTGTACTGGCTTGCGGTTACGGTGGGCACGGGCCCTGTGACCGATTGGGCTAACGACGGCATCTCCGGCGATGGCTATCTCTATACTGGACAGGCCGCCTACGAAGAGGCCGAGGGCGAATATGAGGACGCCCAGGGAGTCGTCGAGGCGTACGTCACCAGCATCTACGGCATGGACGAGGCCCGCGACGTTCCGAGCGACGAAAGCCAGGAAGTGCTTGACGCGCTTGCCGTGGCCGAGCCCGAAGATGATGCCGACGAAGATGCTGTCGCTGAATACGAAGATGCTCAAGCGACGGTGAAGGACTTCGAGGAAAAGGCCGAGGCTGAAAAAGCCGTTGCCACCATCGAGGTCGAGGACGAGGACGGCGTGACCTCTGAAGAGGAAGTCGACTTCGACGCCTACAAGGAGGCCGTTGAGGTCGCCGAGCCCGATCCGGCCGATTACGGTCTGTGGATTCCTGGTCTTGGCGCGATCATCGCCGATGCCATGGAATCGGCCGACGTTGCTCCCTGGTTGCAGTCGCTCGTTAACGACGGCATCGTCGCCGGCGTTGGCGCGGTTATCGGCTTCATCCCGCAGATGATTATTCTGTTCTTGCTGTTGGGCATTCTGGAACTGTGCGGCTATATGTCGCGCGTCGCCTTCATCATGGACCGCGTGTTCCGCAAGTTCGGCCTTTCCGGCAAGTCGTTCATTCCTATGCTTATCGCATCTGGCTGCGGCGTGCCTGCTGTTATGGCGACCAAGACCATCGAAAACGAGATGGATCGCCGCATGACCATCATGACCACTACCATGATTCCGTGCGGTGCGAAGATGCCGATTATCGCGCTCGTGTTCGGTGCGCTGGCAACGGGCAATTCCGATGATACCTGGTGGGTTGCTCCGCTGTTCTACTTCATGGGTGTTGTGGCGATTATTATCTCTGGCATCATGCTGAAGAAGACCAAGCTTTTCGCCGGTGAGGCCACGCCGTTCGTTATGGAGCTGCCTGAATATCACATGCCTACCGTGAAGAGCGTGCTGCTTTCCATGTGGGAGCGCGTGAAGGGCTACATCATCAAGGCTGGTACGATTATCTTCCTGTCCACTATCGTTATTTGGTTCCTCATGAACTTTGGCGATGCGGGCGACGGCTTCGGTTTGCTTGATGCCGATGCGCCTGACTACATGGACTACAGCCTTATGGCCGGCCTCGGCAATCTGCTCGCCTGGATTTTCGCGCCTCTTGGATTTGACAATTGGCAGGCTGCGGCAACTACGATTACCGGTTTGGTTGCTAAGGAGAATGTCGTCGCTACCGTTGGCATTATCACGCAGCTTTCCAGCTACGGCGAGTCCGACCCCGCTCTGTGGCTCGGCTTCGGTCAGATGATTGGTGGCGGCGCGGCTGCAATCTCGGCTTTCTGCGCATTCAACCTTCTGTGTGCTCCGTGTTTTGCGGCGATGGGCACCATTCGTCAGCAGCAAGCCTCTGCGAAATGGTTCTGGATCACCATCGGCTATCTGTGCGGCTTCGCATGGTGCGTTGGCCTGATGATTCACCAGTTCGTGGGTCTTGCGACGGGCGAGGTCGGCTTCAGCTTCTGGACTATCGTCGCTATTGCCGTTGCTGCGGCCATGCTATTCCAGATCTTCCGTCCCATGCCCAAGCACAAGGACGAGCAGACGAAATAATCTGCGAAACTGAACGTTTAGAGCTTCCAGCCTAGCTCAGGGTTATAGCGCCCCGCATTCGCGGGGCGCTATTTAATATGGATAGAGCATTGTCGATAGGCGATGCGGGCCAAGGGCCAAGTATGGGCGGTTCCGGGTGGATGCGCCCCGCATTTGCGTGATGCTTTCTTGCCTAGCGTAAAGCAACAAGTCGAAAAGTGACAAAAGTTGCGAATCTGGGGGCGTGCAAGCCCGCATCTCGCTCGTAGATGGGCGAGTTTTGCTGCTTTTGGCGGTTTTAAAGCCTCAATTTCATGGGATGGGACCCCTGACGCAAGCTTCGCTCGGCGGTTTGCGGTGTTGTTGCGCGCTTAGTGACCTATAAACGCCCCCAGATTCGCAACTTTTGTCACTTTTTAGCGATTTCATTTACGCTGGGCTCTCATTGCGCCTCGAAAATGTCAAATATGTGACCCTTGGGAAACATTTATTCAATTAAGAGAGCGTGTGTGGCAAAAAGCGGTAAAGTACCTGATGAATGAAAGTATGGCGCGCATGCGCGCCCAATTGAAACGAGGCCGTTATGGTTATGAATATGGCAACAGCAGTTGTGCTGGCGATTTTGATCGTCTGCGTGTGTCTATCGGTTCGCCTAATGATGAAAAAAGGCATGTGCGGCGAAAAAGAGATGTGTGGCTCGTGCTCGGGGCACTGCGGTGGAGGCTGCTCGGCGACGGCGCGCATTGACAAGATGATCGCCGACGCTGACGCGGCGGTTGCTTCGGCGAAATAGCAAGGCGCCTTTCCGTTTAAAGCCATGCCTCCGTCTTTGGCGGTATAGCGTTTTGCGAGCTGTGTGAGAAATTTGTCAATCGATATTGATATTGCGGCGCTTTTCCGTAGGGGCGGTTTGTTCTATTGAGACAACACCATCGGCAGGCGTGGCAGCAGTAACAGCGAGCATCGACGCTAGGTGGCGGTGGGCATCGGCGCCCGCGGGCGTTGGTGTTATGGAGTATTGGCGCAGACGGGCTTCGTGAGCCTCGCTATATGCTTTGAACGTTGTTCGCCGAGGCTCTCGCCTTATGACCTGAGTCCTTTCGGATAAAACTACGGTATGTGTGGTATTGTACTCTGGAGGAAGGTAACGCGCGCTTGCGCTATTCAAGGAGGCATGTATGTCGGAATCCCAAATGGGTACCATGCTCGAATCCCGCGATAGGGAGCCTCTGAGCCATTCGCTCGAGGATTACCTGGAAGCAATTGTCGATCTTGCAGGCGGCCCCAACGAGCCTATTCGTGCGGTTGATGTTGCGACAAAGCTTAACGTTTCGAAAGCGTCGGTTTCGAAAGCGGTGACGAACTTAAAAGAAAAAGGCTACGCTGTTCAGCCTTATTACGGTGACATCACGCTTACTGAAGAGGGCTACGAATACGGTTCCACGATTTGGCGTCGCCACAATTTGTTGTTCCGCTTCATGACTGAAGCAATTGGCATCGACTCTGAAACTGCCAATTATGAGGCCTGCCAAATTGAACACGGTATCTCCGCTGAATCGTTCAAGAAGTGGGAAGAGTATTTGACCAAACAGGGCATAACTCTTGAGTTGTAAAACGCCATTCCCTTGTTTTCTTTATGCCCTGCGCGTTGGCGCGGGGCATATTTTTTACCGATAGATTAAAGTTGAATCGCTTACCAGAAGGGGGACGATTATGCACGTTGAACTGTTGTACCACACGCCCGATCCCGAGCGCGCTATCGCGACGGCTGCACGTTTGTGCTATGCGCCTGTTGGTGCGGCCGAGCTCATGGAGACGATGTCGGAAGAGCGTATGCACAGCGTGCTTTCCACCATTATGGCCAGCGGGCACTTTTCGACGCTTGAGCACGTGAGCTATACGTTTGCCATCGATGGCGTTTCGCGCGCACTTACTCACCAGCTGGTTCGTCATCGCCTGGCGAGCTTTAACCAGCAGTCGCAGCGTTACGTGAAATTCAAAGAAGGCGTTTCTGTGGTAAAACCCGAAAGCGTGCTTGCCAACGAGGAAGCGAATGCTGTTTTCGATGAGGCCATCGAAGCGGCTACGTCGGCCTATAAGAAGCTGCTTGATGCCGGCGTGCCCGCTGAAGACGCGCGTTACCTTTTGCCGAACGCCGCTGAAAGCAAAATCGTGGTTACCATGAATGTTCGTGAGCTGCTGCATTTCTTCAGCTTGCGCTGCTGCAACCGCGCGCAGTGGGAGATTCGCGAGCTGGCGCATCGCATGCTGGAGCTTGCGCGTCCCACGGCTCCGTTCGTTTTTGCCGACGCGGGGGCGCCGTGTGTGCGCGGCGCATGCCCCGAAGGTAAAATGACCTGCGGAAATCCGTACCCCAAAGCAGTGCGCGAATAGTTGCTGCTTCGATGTGAAATAGGGCAAAGGGTTATTCCTTTGCCCTATTTTTGTTCGAGGTTGGTCGTAAAATTGTGCGTTACGATGAGGCGGGCGATTTGGGCAATCCGGGCGAGCCGGAGGGAGGCCGTCGTTCGCTTGTGCCATTAGTTAAGAAGAAAGCTCCAAGCGTGTCTAATAAAACTGAATGCATGCCGAAAGAAAATGAAGTCGACCAGGAAATGCTCGGCGCCGCCGCGGAAAACGAAAGCGGTCAGGCTCTCAGCAAACGCAGCGCCGTGAAGCGTGCGTTTGCTGAAGACGGCGCGAACAAAACGCACGTGGGCGGGCAGGCGCTTATCGAGGGCGTTATGATGCGCGGCCGATACAATTGGGCGGCTGCCGTGCGTGAGCCATCGGGCAATATCTATATTGAAGAGCACGATTTGGCCAGCGGCAAAGCGAAGAACAAATGGCTCTATTGGCCCGTTGTGCGCGGCTGCCGCGCGTTTGTGGAAAGCTTGATTTTGGGCTATAAAGCGCTCGAGATTGCCGCGATGCACGCCTATGGCGATGAGGAAGAGCCCGGAGCGAAAGCTGAAGAAGTGAGCGCAAACGGAGCCATTTCGAAAGAAGACGCTTCGGTCGACGAAAGCGTTGCAAGCGAGACCAGCGGTTTCTCGTGGGAAAATGATTTCGGCAACCCCGACGAAGCGATTGACGCCTTGGGCGCGCAGCGCTCTTTGGATATCGTTGTCGAGACCAATGCGGCCGAGTCTTGCGCGGTTGAGCCCAACGCGGTCGAACCCGGTGCGGCTGCGTTAGAGTCGGACGAGACTCGTGACGGGGACGACGGCGGTTTCGGCAAGCGCGAAATGGCTATCTCGATGGTGCTTGGTCTGCTTTTGGGCGTCGGCTTGTTCATTATCGCGCCCGCGTTCATCGCCAATGTGCTCGTGGGCGAATACGATGACAAAACGCTTCTTTGGAACGTCGTCGACGGCATTGTGCGTATCGTCGTTTTCGTGTTCTACATTTGGCTTATTGGTCGCATGCAGGACATCAAACGCATGTTCAGCTATCACGGCGCCGAGCATAAAACCATCCATTGCTACGAGCACGGGCTGCCGCTCACGCCCGAAAATGCGCGCAGTTTCCCGCGTTTGCACGTGCGCTGCGGCACGGCGTTTTTGATAATGGTCATGATCATCGCGATTTTCGTATACACCATTACGCCGCTCAATGGCCTTATCGCCGCATGGGGCGTGCCCGATGGCCCCGCAAAGCTGGCGCTCGTTATTGTGGCACGCATTCTGCTCATGCCCGTAATTGCTGGCATCAGCTATGAAATCACGGTGAAGTGGGCGGGCAGTCACCCTGAAAACCCGCTGGTGAAAGTGGTGTTGTGGCCGGGCATGCAAATGCAGCGACTTACGACCAATGAGCCTGACGATGAAATGCTCGAATGTGCTATTGCCGCTATGCAGCGCGTGCTCGAGCGAGAAGAACGCGAGGAAGCGGCGCGGGCTTAGGCGTTTTTGGAAACCGTAGGCGGCAAGGTGGTCGGCTGGCCTTCGATGAAAGGTATTGGTCGGACGCACGAAGCCTGACCTGGACGCACAAGGCCTGGCTTGAACGTGCGTTTTGCCCGAGCCGCTTTTGCGCTTTTGCTGCGTCGTTCGCGCAGGCCGAGTCGGGCGGTATAATTGCGCCCATGAATACTTCAACTGGAAAACTTGTTTTATGTCCTACGCCCATCGGCAATTTGGGCGATATCACGTTGCGCACGCTCGATGAGTTGCGTGCGGCCGACGTGGTATGTGCGGAAGACACGCGCGTCACGGGCAAGCTGCTCGCGCACTTCGATATCGAAAAGCGGCTTGAGCGGCTTGATGAAGCGACCATCTCCAAGCAGGCCGATCGCATTATCCAGCGCGTGTTGGCTGGCGAGCGCATCGCATTTTGCAGCGATGCCGGCATGCCTGGCGTGTCCGATCCCGGGTCGCGCCTTGTTGCGTCGGCGCAGGCGGCGGGTGCGCCTTATGAGGTGCTGCCAGGTGCATCGGCAGCCGCGACGGCTTATGTCGCCAGTGGTTTTTCCGATCCGCGCTACTATTTTGGCGGTTTTTTCCCGCGCAAGGCCGGCGAGCGCAAGGCGGTGCTCGAAGCTCTTTCGAACCTCGACGCCTCGCTCGTGTTCTATGAAAGCCCGCGCCGCATAGCCGATGCGCTTGCGGTTATTGCGGAGGTGTTCCCCGCGCGAGAGGTTGCAGTGTGCCGCGAGCTCACGAAGCGCCATGAAGAGGTATTTCGCGCTATGGCCCCTATTGCTGCGGAAGAATTCGCCCGCCGCGATGCGGAAGAGGGCGTGAAGGGTGAAATCGCGTTGGTTATTTGCCCTCCGACGGCTGCTGAAGCCGAGGACAACGCCGCCGCTCAGGCTGCTTCTGCCGCCGAACGCGCGACTGAGCTTCTTGCCTCTGGTGAAATGTCGCATAAAGATATCGTTGCTGCCCTGCGCCGCGAATTTGGCATTTCGCGCAACGAGGCGTATGCGCTCGTGCACGAACGTTAGAGAGCTTGGCGAGGGGCTGTTGTGAATCTGCGGTGCTCGCCCGAAGGTGAAGAAAGCCCTGTTTTGGCGGCTTCCCATGCTATGGTCTGTAATCATTTCGAAAGGATGATCAATGAACGATTTCGTGTTCTATTCTCCGACGGAATTCATTTTTGGAAAAGGCGTTACCGACCAGGTGGGTGAGCATATTGCCAAGCGCGGCTATAAACGCGCGCTGCTCGTATACGGCAAGGGTTCCGTGGTGCGCACGGGAACGCTCGACCGCGTGAAGAAGTCGCTCGCGGCGTCGGGCGTCGAGGCTGTTGAGCTCGCGGGCGTGCGTCCGAATCCTGAAGTGGGATTGGTGCGCAAGGGCCTTGAGCTTGCGCGTAAAGAAAACGTCGACGTTATTTTCCCCGTTGGCGGCGGCAGCGCGATTGACTGCGCCAAAGCGATTGCGTTTGGCGTGCCTTACGAAGGCGATGTGTGGGACTTCTTCAGCAAGAAGGCGACGATTGCGGAATGTCTGCCTATCGTCTGCGTGCTTACTATTCCTGCGGCGGGTTCAGAAGGGTCGAGCTCGTGTGTTATTTCCAACGATGAACTGGGACTGAAGCGCGGTACGAATTCGAACTTGTTCCGCCCGAAGGCGGCGTTCCTCGATCCCGAGCTCACGTTTACGCTGCCGCCGTATCAAACGGCTGCTGGCGTGACCGACATGATCGCGCATGTGTGCGAGCGCTATTTCAGCGGCACGGGTTCGTCGAGCCTCACCGACAACATTGCCACGGGCATTATTCGCTCTCTTATCGACGAGGCCCCGGTGGCTCTTGCCGAGCCTGAGAATTACGAGGCTCGCGCGAACATTATGTGGGCGGGTACGCTCGCTCATAACGACATCGCGGGATGCGGCCTCTCGGCGACGCCGACGAGCCGTGCTGGCGGTTGGGAAAGCCATGCGCTTGAGCATGAGCTTTCTGCGTTCGACACTTCTATCACACACGGTGCCGGTTTGGCGGTGGTCATGCCTGCGTGGATGCGCTTTGTATGGCGAGAAAACCCAGCTCGCTTCCTGAAGTTCGCGCTGCAGGTATTCGACATTGAGCCCATCGATGAAACCGATGAAGCAATTGAAGATGCCGTGACGGCTGCGATCGACGAGCTGCAGGCGTTCTTCGTTGATTTGGGCATGCCGCGCACGCTCGGCGAGTTCGGTATCGCCCCCGAAGATGTGGACAAACTGCTGCCGACGCTCAAGGCCAACAAGGGTGAAGTGTTCGGTGGCTTTAAGAAGCTTACGCTGGAAGACGCGAAGGCGATTTATCTTTCGGCGTTCTAGAAGATAAAAAATCGTACAGAAGTTCGAAACCGCCCGCCTATGCAGTACAATAGGCGGGCGGTGCTTCACTTGCCGGGCGGCGCCTCTGAAAGGAGGTGGTCCCGATGGATACTCAAACGGTTATCGCCATTTGCGCAGTAATGTCAGTTGTTATCGGAGTCGTCGACCTCGTCACCCGCGACAAGTGATCTTCATTGGAAAGAAATAAGCCGGGTGCCCTGAACAAGTAACCCGGCTTATAACTCAAACGATGTCGCCCGGCTTCGCGGGGCACCGTGCTTGCATCTTAGCATGATTTTTGTTTCGAAGGAATGTTCGCTGTGTCTTCTGTGCGAAAAACCATGCTGCGCGCTGCGGGGTTCGACGTCGAAGTCACGCGCAAGCAGCAGAAGCATATGTATGTGCGCCTCAAGCCTTGCGCTGGGGGTGCCGATGCGACGGGCGGCTCGCCTGACGCTCGCTTTCGCGTATGCGTGAGTGCGCCGCTGCGTTATTCCGACGCTCGAATTACGCGCTTTATCGAAGAACGCGCATCGTGGATTCGCGAGCATGCGGCAAAAATGCAGGCGAGGGAACGCAATCGTGAAATCAACGGAGCGTCGGCTTCACCAACGCAGGAGGAACTTGCCCAGTGGCGTGCCGTGGTGGCTGCGTTCGTGCCGGCACTCATAGAGAAATGGGCGCCGATTATTGGCGTTTCACCTGGTAAATTGGCATATCGAAACATGGTGAGCCGCTGGGGCAGCTGCAATGTGAAAACGGGGCGCATCTGTATAAACGTGCAGCTCGCCGCCCAGCCTCCCGAGTGCTTGGAATACGTTGTGGTGCATGAGCTGTGCCACCTGAGGGAAGCAAGCCACGGCCCGCGTTTCCATGCACTGCTTGATGCATATTTGCCTCATTGGCGCGATGCCGAGCGAAAACTGCGCGGCGCGATTCGGCGATAGGGAAGGCACCTTGCACAAAAACGCGCGAAGTGCGTAGCTTAAATTCGAAAGTGCGGCAGCATCGACGTTTTCTCGAATGCGCGACCAGGCATTACACAAGTGACGCAGCGGCGATTTCCTTCAAGGGTACGCACTTCGCGCACCTTCGCGCACGAGGGGCTTTCGCGCGGGTCGAACATGCCCCCGCAGGCTGGCGAAGTCCCTCGGTGCCTCTTCGAAGTCGTCGCATGAATGTTTCGGCTCTTCTTTTGGCCTGCGCATGGGTGCGCTACAATACAAAAGTTTGAAAAACCCAAGGCTCGGCGGCGTCATTGGCCGCGCGGGCGAGAAGGAGCATGCATGTCCAAGCCGTCATTCTTTATTACCACGCCCATTTATTACGTAAACGCGGCGCCTCATTTGGGAACCGCATATTCGACCATCTTGGCTGACGTTCAGGCGCGCTATCGTCGCGCGATGGGCTACGACGTCAAATTCCTTACCGGCATGGATGAGCATGGCGAAAAGGTTGCCGAGGCTGCCGAGCAGCACGGCTTCGATTCGCCCCAGGCATGGTGCGACAGCCAGGCGCCCCTGTTCCAGGACCTGTGGAAGACGCTCGAGATTTCCAACGACGACTTCATTCGCACGACCGAGCCGCGCCAGCACCATGCGGTTCAGTATCTTTGGGAGCGCATGCAGGAATCGGGCTACCTGTACAAGGGCAGCTACGATGGCTGGTATTGCGTGCCCGACGAGACCTACTACACCGACAACCAGGTGAAGAAGGGCGACGAGGAGTATGGCTCGGTGGGCCAGCATCTGTGCCCCGATTGCCATCGTCCGCTCGAGCGCGTGCAGGAAGAGTCGTACTTCTTCAAGCTTTCTGCGTTCCAAGATAAGCTGCTTGCGCTCTACGACGAGCATCCCGAATTCGTGCAGCCCGATTTCCGCATGAACGAGGTGCGCAGCTTCGTCGAAGGCGGCCTGAACGACCTTTCCGTGAGCCGCACGAGCTTCGATTGGGGCGTTCCCGTGCCGTTCGATGACGGCCACGTGACCTACGTGTGGTTCGACGCGCTGCTGAATTACATGACGGCTGTGGGCTATGGCCTCGACGACGATGCTTCCAAGGCTGAGTTCGCTTTCCGTTGGCCCGCGCAGTACCACATTGTGGGCAAGGACATCATCCGCTTCCATTGCGTTATTTGGCCGGCCATGCTCATGGCCATTGGTGAGTCGCTGCCCGAGCACGTGTTCGCGCACGGTTTCCTTACGGTGCGCAATTCCGAGACCGGCAAGGCCGAAAAGATGTCGAAGAGCCGCGGCAACGCCATTGCTCCGCAAGACGTCATCGACCTTTTGGGCGTTGAGGGCTATCGCTACTACTTCATGACCGACGTGGTTCCCGGCACCGACGGCGCTATTTCGTTTGAGCGCATGGAGCAGGTATACAACGCCGATTTGGCTAACAGCTGGGGCAACCTGATTTCCCGCTCTCTGAACATGAGCGCGAAGTACTTCGACGGTTGCGCTCCCGCGAAGCCTGCCAGCGCCGATGCGTTCGACAATCCGCTCGCGAAAATCGCTGACGGCCTGGTCGATCGTTATGCCGCCGCGATGGATGCGCTCGACTATGGTGCGGGCAAAGATGTTGCCATGGAACTTATTCATGCCGCGAACCACTACATCGAAGACTCCGAGCCGTGGGCGCTTGCCAAGGACGAGGCAAAGGCCGACCAGCTCGCGTTCGTGATTTACAACCTGCTCGAGGCTATTCGCATTTCCGCGCACCTGCTCGAGCCGTTCATGCCCACCACGAGCGCCGAGGCGCTGCGTCGCATTTCGTGTGAGGCCGAGGCTGGCAGCGACAACCTGGCTGAAGCTTGCGTATGGGGCGGCTTGGCCGGCGGCGTGCCGGTCGAGAAGGGCGATGCCCTGTTCCCGCGCCTGCAGAAGAACGACTAATCGTTTCTGAGAATCGCAGAAAGCCCGGTATCGCATGGCGCGTGCCGGGCTTTTTTGAAAAAGAAGGAAGTTCGGTTATTAAGGCTCGTATCGTGGAATCAGAAATGCCAATGAACGCGGGAATCGATCCCGAAGGGGACGCCGGTTATTTGTTGTATGGCGATGCGCTGTTTCGCAAGCATCGCAAAAAGGGGTGGGCCTATGCGGGTTCGCCGGTGCCTGCGCTCGAGGCGCCCGTGGCCGATACGCATGCGCACCTTGCTATGCTGTCGCATCCGGCGCTCTCGCTTGCGCGTTGCGCTGTGGTGGGCGTCGATTTCGTATGCGTGATGTGCGATCCGGCCGAGGGCGATGAATGCGAACGCACATATTGCGACCTGGACATATGGCGTGCCGAGGCATTGCGCTTGCTGCCCGAGGTATTCGAGGCCACGCGTCGCAATGTGACGGCCGAACGCGAGTCGCTCGAAGCGCAGGCTCATGCCGCTGGCAAGAAGCATGCGGGCCAAGCGGCCGAGGCGGCGGTGTTGCTGGAGTCGGTGGCTGTTGATGAGCGCGCATGCAATTTGTGCTGGGGCGCCGAGCCGGCTATACCGCACATGCGCATTGCGTGCGGAGTTCACCCGCATGTCGCAAGCCAGTGGGATGCCGATATGGAAGCGGCCTTGCTTGAGCGCTTGGCCGATCCACGTACCGCCGCCTTGGGCGAGGTTGGGCTCGACTACCACTATGATTTGTCTCCACGCGATGTTCAACAGAATGTATTTCGTCGCCAGGTGCAGCTGGCCCATGTTACGGGCTTGCCGCTCGTGCTTCACGTGAGGGATGCGCACGAAGACGCATTCCGCATTCTTGAAGAAGAAGGCTGGCCTGAAGCTGGCACGTTGCTGCATTGCTGCAGCGTGGGCCCCGACGAGCTTGCGCGCTGGGTCGAGCGTGGGGCGCATGTGGCATTCGGCGGGGCGGTTACCTTCCAGCGAAGCGACGATTTGCGTGCATCGTCTGTGATGGTTCCGGTCGAACGCCTGCTTACCGAAACCGATGCGCCCTATATGGCCCCTGTGCCGTTTCGCGGCATCGAGTGCGGGCCTGAATTCACGATTTTCACCGCAGAGCGCATCGCCGAAGTTCGGGGAGTCGCCCCAGGCGAGGCTCGCCGCGCATTGCTGCAGCAGATGCACGATGCGGGTGTGGCGTTTTTGAATCGTGAGCCCACGGAATGGCAGCGTGCACATGCCGATATGGTGAGGGACGCACGATGAGCGCCGCGCAGGGTTCTTATGAGCTGGTGCTCTGTGGCTCGCCGCGCAAAAACGGCGTGTCGTCGCGTTATGCGGCGCAGCTGACCGCTGAACTCGAAGCGAAGGGCGTCGTTATTGAGCATTGGAATGTGGCCGACCATGCTGTGAGCGGTTGTATCGGCTGCGAAGGGTGCCGCCGCGCGCTGCAATGTGCTAAATGCTCAGAGCATTTGACACATTGTGTGATTCGTGACGACATGGATGGGCTGTATGCGTTGCTCGATGGCGCGGCAGCGGTTCATGTGGTGGCACCTGTGTATTTCTCGGGGCCAACGGCGCAGTTCAAGGCCGTTTTGGACCGACTTCAGCCATACTGGGAGAAACGGCGTGGGCCGAATAGGCAGCCAGGTGCTGCCGATGCGCCAAAGCGCCCCGTTACGTTGTACGTGATAGGTTCGGGCGGCGATCCCTATGGGTTTGCCGCTCTGGAAAGTTGCGTGCGCTCGTCATTCGGGGCCGCGGGTTGGCGCGTTGGAGAAGTGGCCGACCGCATTGGCTGGGGCCAGCCAGAGGCGGAATCGCAGAAAGAAACGTTTGGTTCGTAGCCCATGGGCATGATTTGTGGGGCGTGCCCGCCTTCGGGAGTTCAAAGCCCGTGGGAGCGCATGGCTCGGTGAGCCGTGAGGCGCAAACGTGCCAATTAAAAGCAATGGGGACAAAGAAAAGGAAACTCTATGGCAATCGCATCGCATTTGGCATCGGTTGGAGCGACGCGCGACGTGCTTTCGCGTCACGGTTTGGCCACGAAACATTCGCTCGGACAGAACTTTCTGGTGAACGATGCCGTTATCGCGAACATTTGCAAGCTTTCCGAGGTGTGTGAAGAAGACAACGTGCTCGAGGTGGGCCCGGGCATCGGCACGCTGACCGTGGCGCTTTTGCCTCGCGCGAAGCACGTGCTCTCCATTGAGCGCGACCCCGATTTGCCTGCCGTACTTGACGAGACGTGCGACGATTTCGACAATTTCACGCTCATCGGCAAAGACGCCTTGCGTCTGAATGACGACGATTTGATCGCTGCATTTGGCAAGCAGGCAGTCGAAGCGGGCGAGGCTCCCAACAAGTTCATTTCGAATTTGCCCTATGCTGTCGCGGCGACGCTCGTGCTCGATTATTTCCAGCGAATTCCCAGCCTGCAGAGCGCCACGGTTATGGTGCAAAGCGAGGTGGCCGATCGCATGGAGGCCGTTGTGGGCACGAAAGATTACGCCGCGTATTCGGTGAAGCTGCAGCTTATCGCAAAGGCTACGGGTCGCTTCCAGGTCTCGCCGGGCAATTTCTTCCCGCCGCCGCGTGTGACGAGCTCGGTTATTCGTCTTGACCGCCGCAACGACTTAGGCCTGTCTGCCGAGGAAATCGCGAATGCGAGCATGGCGGCCGACGCGGCGTTTTTCACGCGTCGAAAGACTATCTCGAACTCGATGAAGGGCTATTTCTCGAGCCGTGGCGAGCAGGGCAAGGCCATCGCTGCGAAGCTTCCTGAAATTCTTGCCGAAGCCGGCATCGACGCGAAGCGACGCGGCGAAACGCTCGAGCTGTCGGAATTCGTGGAACTCGGTCGCGTGCTTGCGAAGGCGAAGGCCGAGGAATAAAACGATAGGTGTCGCCGCATGGTGCAAAAGCAACGGCATCTCAACGATAAATAGGCATCTACCTGCAGATTCTATGAATTCTTCCATTCCGTGGTATTATGCTCCCTTGCGTGTAATAAGTGCGCTGAATGTCGGCGCCGTACTATATATGAAAAGGAATCCACCGAATGGAACTTGAAAAGCAGGCAAATCTTGTCGGCGATATTCGTGCTGAGCTTATGGATCGCATCAATACCCGCCTGAAGGTTCGCGCGAATATGGGTCGCTCGAAAATCGTCGAATGCGAAGGCACGCTCATGCAGGCGCACCCCGCTTTGTTCGTCGTCGAGGTCGACCGCAAGCGTGGTCGCAAGGCTCGCCAGTCGTACCAGTACGTCGACATTCTTACCGGCATGGTCGAACTGTTCGACGCCGAAACGAAAGAGCCCATCTTCGGCAAGTTCATGGACGATGAAACCGAAGAGAGCGCCGCGGCTTCGGCCCTTGAGATGCTTCTGAGCGACGATCTTGAGGACGATAGCGACGACGATTTGTAAGCGGTTTCGTCGTTGAGTTGCTCAAACGAATACTTAATTTCCCCAAAGATGAAATTAAGTGTTGACACCTGAGCGACAAACGTGCAAAATACTTGCTTGCGCACAAGCGCGTCTCACGTGGGGATGTAGCTCAGCTGGGAGAGCATCACGTTCGCAACGTGGGGGTCGTGGGTTCGAATCCCATCATCTCCACCACGTAGTTTCAAAGGCCGTTCTTACGAACGGCCTTTTTATTTGCCGCTGCGCGGAAGCCCAACACTCCAGCTTAGCCTTCAATCGTCGCTCGCGTACAGGTAGTACGCGTCGCTCCTCTTTCAGGCCAATCTGAAGCGCTGGGCTTTCGCTCGCTGTCCTGGCCTGACCAACGATTCTTTTGTGGCAGAGATATGCCTTGAATCAGGCGATTGCCTGGCCTGTTTTGTTTTGCACGATAAAATGCCCTTTTATGCAGGGCTGGTGCAAATCGGGTGCAAATCTTTCCCCGATGCACCCCTCCCTGCGTGTTTCCCCGTGTTTTGGCGTCGTATGTGGCAGTCGTGTGACAACGCTTTTTACATCTGGAAAACGTTAGCACCTGCTGGGCAAAATCCTGCCTGCTTCGTCGATTGCATGTCCTCGACAGGCGTCGAGCAGTTCGTTGGCCCAGAAGGGGGCCTCGATGAGCGGTTCGTCATCGAGGGCGATAACCTGCAGCGTGTATTTGTGGTCGCGGTCGGGCGGGCAGGGGCCAACATATCCCACGCCTCGCTCGGGCTCGCTTTTCGCGGCAGAGTTATATCCCTGCACAAGGCGAGAGTGTTCGTTGCGGCTCAAATCGTCGGGAAACTCGATATCTCCCTCGAAGTCGCCATTTACGTAGGCGCACCAGTGAATCCATGGGAAGCCACATACGGGCACGCTGTCCCAGTCGATGAAAAAAACGGCGAGTGCGCGCGTGCCATAAGGAACGCCCTCGACGGTAAAGGGAAACGAGCGGCGGCAGCTCCAGTCATAGCAGTCTTCGGGCGCTGCGTATTTTCCGTAAGCATCGGGCAAATATCCTCGGTCGAGTTCCATTTGGATTCTCATGGCGACTCCTTCCGCTTGACAACGCGCTGTGCGCGCTGCGTATCGCTCGGTCTATGGCTCAATCATACCTTGCATGGCGCTTGCGTGCGGACAAATCTTTGCGAACCTTTGGGCTTTCGGCTTTTCGCGAGCTTGCCTGTGCGATTCGCGGTCTGCTTGCGCAGCTTCCCTTTGCGTCACGGTATGATGATTCGAATTCGAAGGAAAGGTGGCGCGTATGCGCATTCTGAATATCTCGGCGCAAAAGCCCGATTCGACGGGAAGCGGCGTGTATCTGGCGGAAATGGTGCATTGCGAGCTTTCGGCCGGCCATGCAGCCGCCGTGGTCGCCGGCGTCGATGCGTCCGATGAACCAACGCTGCCTGAGGGCGCCGAGCCGTATTTCGTGCGCTTCAACACCGAGACGCTACCGTTCAATGTGTGCGGCATGTCCGATGTGATGCCGTATTTCGGGCGAAATTGATGGGACCGACCCCTCAGCCAATGTCAACCACGCAGTCGTACTGCAGATATTCCTGTGGGGTTTCTGGGCCATCGCGTATGCGGTGGCCTTTTTCGTCTCGGCCATGCATTCCCGCACAAAAACCTCCGCTTGCAGGGTTATAGCTTCCGTTTGCATCCCGCGAGCGCTACACTGACGCCATACACAGCAACGCCTCGTTCGACGACGAATTCTGCCCCGTCGTCATTCTGCACGCGAAGCGTATGCCCCATATGCCTCGAAGGCGAGGCAACGCTCGCGTACCTGCAGCGCGTCCGTCATTCTGCACCGTCGCTCGACGTTTCTTTTTTGCACCCTTATTCCTTATGGGTTGGTGATTCGTCGCGTGATAGTTATTGGAAACCGAGCGCGAAGGGCGCATGTGCGCATGGCCCCAGGGGTGGGATGCCGCCTTCGCACGAAGGGGAAATCGAACATGGCAGACAATCGTGAAATGTGGCAAAGCCTCGGCATGGACCTGGAAACCCATGACCAGCTGTGCGCCGTGCGCTCGCCCGCGTCTTCGATGCCACGAAAACTGAAAACTGCATTCCCATTTCTGGCAAAGATCGCCTGCTCATGACCAAGATCGCCTTCTTCGACGACCCCGCCCGCTGCGCGCAGAAGGCCAACGAGCTCGCCGACGAGCTCGAGCGGCGTATCGCCGACGGCGTGAGCGTATTCCCCGAGGGCACGAAGCGCATCCTTATTACTGGCACGCCCATGGCCATTCCGTACATGAAGCTCGAGACCGATTATTCGCAAAGCGATGCGGGGCAGCTTGAAACGCGCATTGCCGCGTTCATCGAAATGCTGTAAATCTCAATTGAGGAAACGAAGGGAACGCCCGTGATTTATTTGGACAATGCGGCCACGACGATGATGAAGCCTGAATGCGTGGTGCGCGCCGTGGCTGATGCCGTGACGTCGTTCGGAGGCGTGGGTCGCGGTGTGCATCCGGCGTCAATCGCGGCGGGTATGGCGGTATATCGCGCCCGCGCGGCGGTGGCGAATTTGCTCGGCGCGCCGGGCGCTTCGAGCGTGGCGTTCACGAACAATGCCACCATGGCGCTCAATATCGCCATCGATGGTTTGCTCGCTCCGGGTCAGAGGGCGCTCACCACGGCCGCATCGCACAATTCGGTGCTGCGCCCGTTGTTCCGCCTGCGCGATACGACTGGCTGCGCGGTTGACATTGCGCCCATCGACGCCGATGGCTCGCTTGATTTCGAGGCATATGCCGAACTGCTCAAGCGCAAGCCTGCGCTGGTCGTGGTTACGCATGCGTCGAACCTCACAGGCGATGTGTACGATGTGGCGCGCATGTGCGCCATGGCCCATGAGGCGGGCGCGAAATTCGTGCTCGATGCTGCGCAGACAGCTGGATCGTATCCGCTGAACATGGCCGAAATCGGTGCCGACGTGGTGTGCTTTACGGGCCATAAAAGCCTGCTGGGCCCGCAAGGGACCGGTGGCTTGTGCGTGGCCTGCGAAACCGAAATCGCCCCGCTTCTCGAGGGAGGCTCGGGCACGCACAGCTATGACGAGCGCCACCCGCTTTTCATGCCCGAGCGCCTCGAAGCGGGCACGCTGAACGCGCATGGCGTGGCGGGCTTGGCCGCGGGTATTGGCTACATCGAGGGAACGCTTGGTGGGCCCTCCGGCGTGCACGAGCATGCGGGCGCGCTTGCGCAGCATTTCGCCGACGCCGTGTCGGGCGTTTCCGGCGTGAAGGTGTATGGCCGAAGCGATGCGTACGATCGCGGCTCCATCGTGGCATTGAATATCGCCGATGTCGATTCGGCCGAGGTGGCCGACCGGTTGGCGAACGATTTCGACATCTGCGTGCGTGCGGGTGCCCATTGCGCCCCGCTTATGCATAAAGCACTTGGAACTTGGAGCCAAGGCGCGGTTCGCTTCAGCTTCGCGGCGGCGAATACCGTAGCCGACGCCGATGCGGCAGCCAAGGCCGTGCGCGAAATCGCCCACGCCGTTGGCCAGGGGTGTTAGCGGTGCTTCAGGCGAAAGACGCATGCTACGTGCTCGTTCGCACGAGCACCGAAGGCTTTGATTTGTATCAGCGCCTCGTTGATGCTGGCGTTCCGGCGCGCGTGGCGCCTGCTCCGCACGGCATGCAGGCGTGTTGCGGCACTTCGGTGCTTCTTGACCCCGAAGTGGTCAATGCGGCGCGGCCGGTAATCGAGGCCGCGCCGTACCCCATTGAGCGCATCGTGCGCGTCGCGGGCGCCATCAACCCTGCGCGCGACACGTATTGCTAGCGTTTGGCGGCCTTGCGACCTGCGATGTTGGGTGCAAGGTCGCCCATTGCGCGCGAGTTTGGCCTTGTGCATTCCAAATTCGCGCGAATGCGCAAGCCCAAACTCGCGAATGGAAAATTGAGGTATATGCTGGCATAAGCCAGAACAACGAAGGAGGCATCCCATGGAAACTGTCAATGCATTCGGTCTTGCGTGCCCCAAGCCGCTCATGATGGCGAAGGCGAAGATCGACGAAGGCGCGCGCGAGCTTTCCGTGCACGTTGACAACGAAACCGCAGTGAAGAACGTTTCGCGCTTGGCTGAAAAATACGGTCTCAATGTCGCTGTCGAGACCATCGAAGGCGGTTGGAGCGTGAACTTCTCGGAAGGCGAGGGAAACATTGCGGCAACCGCTGCTCCCGCTTCTACCGTTGCGCCTGCCTGCACGCCAGCAGGCTGCGGATACGCCGTGTTCATTGGCAAAGACCACGTGGGCGAAGGCGACCCCCAGCTTGGCTATAACCTCATGAAAATGGCCATTTACACGCTTTCGGAAAGCGAAGACGTGCCGGCGAGCGTGCTGTTCATGAACAGTGGCGTGAAGCTCGTGGCTGGCGATGAGCAGCAGATCATCGATTCGGTGAACAAGCTTATCGAGAAGGGCACCGAAGTGCTCGTATGCGGTACATGCCTCGACTTCTATGGCTTGAAAGAGCAGCTCAAGGTTGGCGAGGTGTCGAATATGTATGACATCCTGGGTCGTATGCAAGAAGCCGCCAAGACCATTACGCTGTAAGGGCGCGCCGTGTCACATACCTACGTTATGGCGTTTGAGTCGACGCATGCGGCTATGGCATCGGAGGCCGCCCTTGGAGCCGCGCATGCGCACGCGGCCATGATTCCGACCCCGCGCGCGATATCGGCGGGTTGCGGCATGTCTATGCGCTTCGATGCGGAAGACGATGCCGCAGCGGGCAGGCTCGCACGGGTGTGCGTCGATGCCCGAGGCCTCTCGGCGCTGTATCGCGAGATGTCGAAAACGGAATTCGAGCTTCTCGAGAAGCTGTAAAACCCGCAAAGCAAAACGAGGAAGGGTGTGCCCTTCCTCGTTTTTTTGTATACAGTGGGTTTCTGCGGCCAGCCAACAAAAAGCGCCGTTCGCAAGAACGGCGCAGTAAAGCTGGCGGAGATGCGTGTGAATCGAACACACCCGAGACGTTCTGCGCGCCCCGCAACGGCTTTGAAGGCCGCGAGGTCCACCAGGAACCTATTCATCTCCATATGTCGGTTGCTTCAAAGGTCAAACCAGGCAAACATTCTACGCAATTTTCGCGGGGGCCGACGAGAAAAGTTATGCGGTCGTGAAAAGCGCGTAAGAGGGGGCCAAGAATCGATGCCGCTAAAGCGTTCGTAGGTCGCCATCGCGCTTCGTGATGCCCCTATCGTCGAGAGCTTCAAGCACGGGAATGGCGTACTTGCGCGAAACGCCCATGGCGTCTTTCAAATCGGTGGCCAGCGAGGGCCCCTTCGCTTCGATATGGGCTCGCACGGCTTCGACAAGCTTGTTGAATACGGCGGCGTCGTAGTAGAGGTCGCGGTCGATTTTCACGGCGCACCCCTGTTCTTCGAGGTCGCCGAGCGCGGCATAGGCTTCGCTCTTCGTGCAGTTGAGCGACGAGGTCACACCATCGGCGAAGGGAGGCGTAAGCGTGCCTTCGAGAAGCGCGAATGCGGCATCGGCTCGCTCTTGAGCGCGCGCATGCGCGGCGGCCCCCGCGGTGGCATGGCTCAAAACGCCGTCCATGGATACGACGTCGCCTTTTTCAAGGGCGACAGCAAGAGCGGCGTCGAAGCGGGTGCCGTTGAGCGAAGGTAACGCCGCGTGGTTGAGCGCGGCTTTCGGCATGCCCAGCTCATTGGGCGATGCCGCGTGGAATTTCAGCAGCGTGCTCGCGATTTTCGAGGCGGCGCGCTGCAGGGTTTGTTTTGTAGCGAACAGGAGGTCGGCGTCGCTTCCCGCGGCGACGATATTTTTGCCGACAATGGTTTTCGCGATGCGTGCGGCTTCGGCTTCGCTCACGTCGAGGGCGCCTGCAATGTCGGCCACGGTGCGAATGGCATTGGGCTCTTCGATATATGCTTTGGCAGCAGCGGTCACATCGTCGCAAGCGAGGGAGGAAAGCATCGCCTTGTCGCTTTCGGAAAGAATGGAACGCCTGCGCGGATGGCCGGCGAGCACGCGTCCGCCGCCGATGACGCGCACAGGCGTTGCGGCGCGAATGACGAATCGGTCGCCGCGAAGCACGCACAAAGGCTCGTCGAGGCGTATCTGCGCTGTGGCCTGCTCGTTTTGCTTGAGCTTGACGTGGCCATCCATGAACAGCACGCGCCCGAACACCTCTTTGGTGCCGTGGGCGACGCGCACCGTGGAGCCCGATTCGAGCGTGCTGCTTGCGTTCTCGCAGTCGAAATATGTGAGTTCGCAATCGAAGCGGTCGCTGGCGTCAGGGGCATCGAGCGCCGTGATGAAATCGCCGGGGCGCACGTCGTCGCGGCTCATATCGGCGAGATTCATGGCTACGCGATGGCCTGAAAACGCGGCATCGACGCCTTCACCGTGAATTTGCACCGAGCGCACGCGCGTTTTTTTGCCGCTTGGCAGCACGCGCACGGTGTCTCCGGGTGCGACGGTGCCGCTCCACAGGCTGCCCGTAACAACGGTGCCTGCGCCCTTCACAGTAAACGAGCGGTCGATGGGCATGCGTAAAAAGCCCTCGTGGTGGGCGTGCTGCTGCTTCGATACGATATTCGCGAGCGCGGCTTTCAGTTCGTCAAGGCCGCGGCCTTCGCGAGCGGCAACGGGAATGATTTCCGCTTCGGCATAGGGGCCGCAGGCGAGCGCTGCATGAATTTCCCCGCTCATGAATTCGACCCATTCCTCGTCGACCATGTCGCATTTGGTGAGCGCTACGACAATTTGCGGCACCGAGAGCAGGCGCAGCACGGCGAGGTGCTCGCGCGTTTGGGGCATGATGCCATCGTCAGCCGCCACGACCAAAATGGCGGCATCGATGCCCGTGGCTCCGGCGATCATCTGGCGCACGAACTTCTCGTGGCCGGGCACGTCGACGATGCCGACGGAAGCGCCGCCTGGCAAGTCGAGTCGAGCAAATCCCAGCTCAATGGTGATGCCGCGACGCTTTTCTTCGACCAAGCGGTCGGGGTCGGTGCCGGTGAGCGCTTGCACAAGCGTCGATTTGCCGTGGTCGATGTGGCCCGCGGTGCCAATGACGATAGAGGGTTCGTTGTATTCGTGGGCCATAGGTGTGTGGACTCCTTCTGGCCCCTCGCCGAGGCGAACGAGGGGCGTTTCATGCTCAAACAGTCCTGAGCTCGCACGGAAGCCACAAAGGTGGCTTCCGGCTCGTGCGGAACTGCGCCGCAACGCCCCTCGCTTGTCTCGGCGAGGAGCGTTGGAAAAGCGACCTAATCCAGTGTTTTGAAATATTCCGCAAGCGCGTCGGCGATGATTTGTTCGTCTCCGGGCAGCAGGCATCGCACGTCGAACAGGGTGCCTTCGTGTTTGGTGCGCGCCAGTACCGGTGAGCCCGCGCGGTTGCCCATGGCTCGTTCGCAGTCGTTCGCGTTGCCGCGCAGGTAATCGATGCGCACGGCGGCGCCGGGAATATCGAGGGTGGGAAGCGACCCGCCGCCGGCCTTTTCGAATTCCTCCACGACCGAGACGCTTGCGCAACCGCTCGGAAGGCGCTTTTCGATAGCGGCGGCCAGAGCGTCGGCGGCTTCGCGCATTTCTCCCAGCGTTGCATTGAGCATGCGCAGCGTGGGAATGCGTTCGTAGGCGGTGCCGTCGAGATAGAGCCGCAGCGTGGCCTCGAGCGCAGCGAGCGTCATCTTGTCCAGGCGCATGGCGCGTGCGAGCGGATTTTTCTTCAGACGGTCGATATAGGCTTTCTTGCCCACGATGATACCCGCCTGCGGGCCGCCGAGCAGCTTGTCGCCCGAGAATGACACCAAATCGCAGCCGCCCGAAAGCGACTGGCCTACGGTAGGTTCGGCGTCGGGCGCGTTCAAGATGGGCGGCAAAAGGGACCCAGAGCCCAAATCTTCATATACCACCACACGGTCGTGAGTGTCGGCGGCAGCGCGGCGCGCGTTTTCGGCGCGGGCGACGCCCACCAAATCGCGGGCGGTCACGCTTTCCGAAAAGCCCACGATGCGGTAATTCGAGGTGTGCACCTTTAAAAGCATCGCGGTGTCGCTCGTGATTGCGCGCTCGTAATCGAATACGTGAGTCTTGTTGGTGGCGCCGACTTCAACCATCTTGGCACCTGAGGTTGCCATGATTTCAGGAATGCGGAACGATCCGCCGATTTCAACGAGTTCGCCGCGCGAAACCACCGCCTCGTGGCCTTTCGTGAATTCGGAAAGCACCATGAGAGTTGCGGCTGCGTTGTTGTTGACGGCCATGGCCGCTTCGGCGCCGGTGAGTGCGCATACAAGCGACTCGATGTGGTCGTGGCGGCTGCCGCGCGCCATGTTCTCGACGCTGTATTCGAGCGTGGAATAGCCGCGCGACACGTCGACAACGGCGTCGAGGGCCTCTTGCGCCAAGGGGCTGCGGCCGATGTTGGTGTGCAAAATGACGCCCGTGGCGTTTACCACGGCGCGAAGCGAGGGGCGGGCGAGCGCGCGCACGCGGCATTCGGCTTCGCGTGCGGCGGCGTGCGAAGTGATGTCGACGTCTTCGCCTCGCAGCAGGCGTTCGCGCATGGCTTGGATGCTCGCGCGCACCGCATCGGTTATGGCGGTTTCGGGAACGCATGCGCGAATGGCGTCGCCCAATTCGACGAGTCCTACGACTTCGTCGACCTTGGGAAGCGCGCGCATGCGCTCATTGAGACTCTTTTCGGTTGCCATAGTTCTCCTTTGCGGCATATATGACAAAGTTCTTATAGGCGAACATTATTCCACTACGTGAATGTGCCCCGATTCGCCCTCTATCACGCGGCCAATTTTTGCGGGCGTGCGGCCGCAGCGTGCCGCGAACTCCTCTTCGAAAGTTGCGGCCGCTTCGGACGGTATGGCGCAGAGCATGCCGCCCGACGTTTGCGGGTCGCATAGCACGGCAGTGGCGTCTTCGCCCATTTGATTGTCGGGCACGTGCAAAAACGGCTGCGCAAAATCTTCCACCGAAAACGAGCGCGCCGGGCGGCACCATTGGCGCGCAAGATCGACGGTTTCCGCAAATGTTGGCACGCCGCTCCAGTTGATGCTCGCGGCGCACGCGCTTGCAGAGAGCATTTCGTGCAGGTGGCCTGCAAGGCCGAAGCCGGTTACGTCGGTCGCGGCATGCACGCCGGCGGCGACCATCGCCTCGCCCGCAGCGCGGTTGAGCTCGGCCATCGATTCGACGACTGGCGAGAACGCGGCATCGTCCAGAATGCCGACCTTGCGCCCCGCGCTCGCGATGCCCGTGCCGAGCGGCTTGGTGAGGTACAGGGTATCGCCCGGCTTTGCGCCTTCGTTTCGCACGAGCGCATCGGGGGCGACGGTGCCGAAAACGCACAGGCCGTATTTCGGTTCCTCGTCGTCGATGGAATGGCCACCCATAATAACGGCGCCCGCCTCGATGACTTTTTCGAGGCCTCCGCGCAGCATATCGCGCGGCACGTATTCAGGCAGGGTCGAATCCATGGCGACCACGTTGAGCGCCACATTGGGCACGCCGCCCATGGCAAAAACGTCAGAAAGCGCGTTGGCGGCGGCGATTCGTCCGAAGTCGTAGGGCTCATCGACGATGGGCGTAAGGAAGTCGATCGTCAAAATGCCCGCGATGTTCGGCGCGATTCGCCATACGGCAGCGTCGTCGGCCGTGTCGAAGCCGAGTATGGCTTCGGGCGGCATCGTCTGCGCAATGGAGATGTCTTTTAAAATGCGTTCGAGGTCTCCCGGACCCCACTTTGCCGCTCAACCGCCACGTGAGGTGAGCTCGGTCAAACGAATGCGTTCTTTGTCGTTCACGATGCCTCCCGTCGCGTGGTTTCAATGGCTCCATCATAGCGCACTCGTGTGTGGGCGGAGCCTTTTGGACGTAGCAGAGACCGTCGACTTAGCGTTTGAGGGAAGAGTTTCAGCGGCATGATTTCCCTTTAAGAAGGGTGGGAATGCATCGGGAATGGGCGGCATCGAGAAGCGCAAGAAAACAGCTAAGCTCGGCGCGGCGATCGCTCTTTGAGTGCTGACGGTTTTGTTCAAGGCCTCCTTCATTGAAGGGGGCCTTTTGCATGTGGTCGTGCGGATGTCGTTTGCATGCTCGTTCGTAAAGCGTCTTTCGTCGTCCTTTTGCTATGCTGTGGCCATGATTACTTCACTGAAACACACCTGCGCCGGTATGGCGCGACCTATGGAGCTGCTGGCGCCCGCGGGCGGCATGGAACAGCTGGAATGCGCGGTCCATTTCGGCGCCGACGCCGTATATTTGGCGGGTAAACGTTTTGGAATGCGCCGCCGCGCTTCGAACTTCGATGATGCGGGCATCGCCTCTGCCGTGAAATTCGCCCACGAGCATGGGGTGAAGGTTTTCGTGACGGCGAATACGCTTATGAAAGATGGCGACGTGGCGGCTTTGCCAGATTTCTTCGCCATGCTGCAAAATGCCGGCGTGGATGCGGCAATCGTGAGCGACATGGGTGCGCTTTCTATATGCAAGCGTACGGCGCCAAAGCTCGAGCTGCATCTTTCAACCCAGGCATCGTGCATGAATGCCGAAGCTGCGAAGGCGTATTACGATTTAGGCGTGAGTCGCGTTGTTGTGGCGCGTGAAATGAGCCTTTCCGATATCGCTCGTATGCGCGAAAGCATTCCCGACGATTTGGAAATCGAAGCGTTTGTGCATGGCGCCATGTGCATGGCCTATTCGGGTCGATGCCTTATGAGCGATTACATGGTGAGCCCCTCGCGCGGTGCGAACAATGGGCACTGCGCGCAGCCGTGCCGCTGGAAGTACACGGTTGTGGAAGAAACGCGTCCGGGCGAGCCTTTCTCGGTTATCGAGGAAGACGGCGGCAGCTTCATCATGAGCTCTACGGACATGAACATGCTTTCCCATGTGCGCGAGCTTTCCGAAGCGGGCGTCGACAGCATTAAGATCGAGGGTCGCGCGAAAGGCGCCTATTATGTGGCATCGGCCGTGAACGCGTATCGTCATGTGCTCGATGGCGAGCCTGCCGATGCGTGGCAGGCTGAGCTCGAAACTACGAGCCACCGTCCGTATTCGACGGGCTTTTACTTTGGCGCCCCTGGTCAAAACCAGGGCGTGAAGGAATATGCGCGCGATTACCAAATGGTCGCTCGCGTAGTTTCGTGTGGGAAGAACGTGCCCTCGTTGGCGGCGGGTGGGCAGGTGGATGCGTCATCGCCAGCGACGGGCGAGGCCGCGGGCAATGTCTCGCGCCCGTTCCCGCAGGCCGTTGTTGCCAACCAGGCGGATGCGCCCGGTTGCTACGCTGCCGAGATTCAGTCGTGGCCTGAGTCTGGAATCGCTGCGCGTCGCCAGGCAATCGCGTCGGACCCCTATGCGGAAAAGAAGGGGTGCGTGAGCCTCTCGTTTATCGATGAGCTGGCCGCATCGCCCGCGCAGGCATATCGGGCAGTCGTGATGTGTCGTAATCGTTTCTTCGAAGGCGAAACCCTTGAGGTGCTCTCGCCTGGGCGCGGCGTGTTCACGATTCAGCCTACGCGTTTGGTGTGGCACGCCGCCGACGACGCGAGCCCCGACGATGTGGAGCGCCGCCGCGAGGGCGTTCTTGCCGGCGCCGATCCGCGCGTTGCGGGCGGTACGCTGTGCGCTGTTAATGTGGCGAATCGCACGATGGAGACGTATTCGTTCGATTGTGGGGAACAGCTGCGCGCGGGCGATATTCTTCGCGTGTTGCGAACCGACCAGTGTGAAGGCCGAACTATCGAATAATGTATGGAAAAGAAGGCGAGCCCGGCGTGGAGACGGTCCATGCCGGGTTTGCTGCATTTTGGACGCAAGGCTGGCGCTCGATTTCTCGTGCATTTCTTGCCGCTGCAAATTACTCCATCGCGATAAAGCGCTATTATCCATATCGCTTAAGTTGGTAGTTTTTTGCATCGACCCCTCGATTTTGCTCGATTTCGAAAGCAAGCGGGCGCTTCGCCTGCGCTGATTTCGCGTCAAGGCCCAATGGCGATGCTTTCGCTTGGGATGTCGAACCCACGAGGCGATTCGCGGTAAGCCATAAGGAATGAATCGCCAAGCGGCAAGGCAGAAGCGGTGGGTCGAAGCAAAAACGATGGGCTGTTTTGCGCAAAGGAGTTCGCATGCACATCATCGATGTTTTTGGCGGCGAGAAGCTGCCTGTTTCGTTTGAAATCTTCCCTCCGAAGGGGGATCTTCCCGTGGAAGAAGCACGCGAGGTTATTGGTGGCCTGGCGCCGCTTTCGCCTTCGTTTGTCTCCGTCACGTATTCAGCGGGAGGGTCGGGCAATTCCTCACGCACGATCGACGTGGCGAAAATGGCGCAAGACGAATATGACTTGAACATGATGGCCCACCTTACGTGCATGAACGCCGATCGCGCGGGCATCGATTCCGTGCTTGCATCGATGAAGGCGGCGGGTATTGAAAATGTGCTCGCGCTGCGCGGCGACGCGGTGCCGGGAGCGACCCCGAAAGATTTCAAATTCGCCAAAGACTTGATTCCCGTTGCGCGCGAGGCTGGTTTTTGCGTAGGCGCGGCGGCGTATCCGGAAGGACATATCGATTGCCTCGATTTCGACGAGAGCATTCGCCATTTGAAGGAAAAACAGGACGCGGGCGCGCAATTCTTCGTCACGCAGCTGTTCTTCGATAACGATCTTGCGCTGCGATTCCTCGATGCCGCGCGCAAGACGGGCATTACCGTGCCTATCACGTTTGGCATCATGCCGTTTCTTTCGAAGGCGCAAATCCAGCGCATGGTATTCATGTGCGGCGCGAGCTTGCCGTCGCCCATCATCAAGCTGCTCGCGCGCTACGAAGACGACCCGAAGGCGCTGCGCCAGGCGGGCATCGATTATGCGTGCCAGCAGTTCGTGGGCCTTTCGAAAGAAGGCGTCGACGGCTTGCATGTCTATACCATGAATCGTCCTGATATCGCGCAAGCCGCCGTTCGGGCGCTGCGTGACACGGGCGCGATTGCGTAATGCTTGGCTGCAAATTGCCTGACTATAGGGTTAATAGGGCAGAGGCGCTGCGCTATTTGGGCTACGCGGGGCAAGAACTCGATGCCGAGATGGAGGCGCGCATCGACAAGAACATCGCGGCGTGCGAGCGCGAGGCTCGACCGGGGTTCGTGTTTCGCTCGTTTCCCATTGAGACATGCGAGCGGGGCGTGAGGCTTGCGGGCAGTTCGCTCGTGCTCGAGGGCGCCGACATCGTGCGCCATTTGAAAGGCGCTGCGGAGTGCGCCGTTTTTGCTTGCACGCTTGGCATGGCGAACGAAGCGGCCATGGCGCGGCGGAAAGCGCAGAGCGCGCTCGACGCGGCCATTTACGGTGCGGCGGGAAGTTCGCTCGTGGAAAGTGTGGCCGATGCGTGCGAAGCGGCCGTGGTTGCCGATGCCGCGAAGCGAGGCATGCGCACGAACTGGCGTTATAGTCCCGGCTATGGCGATTTGCCGCTTGCGCTTCAGCCAGAAATCGTGCGTGTGCTTGCGGCCGACAAACGCCTTGGCATGGTGGCGACGGAATCGAATTTGCTCATTCCTGCGAAAAGCGTCACGGCATTCGTAGGCCTGTTCGATGCCGATGCGAAGCTCGACGAGGCTTCGGGCGTGAAGTCGAGCTGCGAGGGTTGCGCCTGCAGGCAGAACTGCACGCTGCGCGCCGCCGGCACGCCTTGTTGGAAGCGGTAGCGTGCGAGTCCTCGCCTCCTTCTCGCGATTGGGAGCATATGCCTCGACGCGCCCATTCCCCCGCATGTTAATGGTGGGGGAATTCTTTTATTGAGCGGCCAATCTTTGCACCTCGGGTTTGAGCGGGAACGCCTCGTGGATTCCAGCGAATTCATATGCGTTTTCGCGTTTGAGTGGGCAAGCCGCCGTTATTGCACGGGGGTGGCAATCGCGCGCATTTCGCCGCCGCTCGTAACGAAATTGTTAAAGCTCGCCTGACCGCTCATTCCTTTGTATGCTCCAATGGGGTAGAGTGCTCGTATGCGTATTGTGGCGAAAAGCCTACCCGGCGACGCCGTTTCAGGGAAAGGGGAACATCGTGCGCACTATTGGCAAGCGCGAAGTCGAGGATATGGCGGTTGGTGCCGCGGTTCTCGCGTCGGGTGGCGGCGGCGACCCGTATATCGGCAAGCTCATGGCCCTTCAGGCCATTGACGAATATGGTCCGTTCCAAATGATATCGCTCGACGAATTGCCCGATGATGCGTTTGTCTGCGCATCGCACATGTTGGGTGCGCCCACAGTGCTCGTGGAGAAGGTTCCCAACGGCATGGAAGGTGTTGGCGCGGTTGATGCGCTGGAGAAGCGTCTGGGCCGTAAATTCGACGCGATTATGCCGCTCGAAGCGGGCGGCCTGAACTCCCTTCTGCCGTTTCAGGTGGCCGCGGCCAAGGGCGTGCCCATCGTCGACTGTGACGGCATGGGCCGCGCGTTTCCCGAGCTGCGCCATGTGACGTGGACGCTGTTTGACATTCCCGCGTGCCCGGCTGTGGTGTGCGACGAAAAGGGCGACGTGGTTACCGTCGAGGCCGTCGACAACGCATGGGCCGAACGCCTTTCGCGCAACGCCGCCATTACTACGGGCGGCAGCGTGTTCATGGCCGACTACGCCATGACGGGCGCCCAGGCCAAGAAGGCCTCTATTCCCGGCACGTCGACCTATTGCGAGCAAATCGGCCGTGCCATTCGCGAGGCCCACGAACAAAACGTCGATCCGCTGCCGGTGATTCTCGATTTGCTCGGCGCATTCGAGCTGTTCCGAGGCAAGCTTGACGATGTGGCGCGTCGTACCGAGGGCGGTTTCGTGCGTGGCTACGCGCATTTCGCGGGTATCGACGATTATGCGGGCCGCGAATGCGAGCTGCGCTTCCAAAACGAGCATCTGCTCGCCAAATCGGGCGACGAGGTGCTGTGCTCGGCCCCCGACCTCATTGCCGTGCTCGATATTGAAACCGCGCTGCCCATTACCACTGAAGGCATGAAGTATGGTGCGCGTGGCGTGGTTATTGGCATTCCTGTGCACGAGCATTGGCGCAGCGAGCGCGGCCTCGAAATCGCTGGCCCGCGTTATTTCGGCTACGACATCGATTTCGTTCCCGTTGAGGAACGCGTTGTCGAAAGCGCGAACGAGCAGTAGGTTTTTTGGATGAGCCAGCGGGGTTCTGGCGCGTTGAAGGTGCCGGGGTTGACGTTTCTCGAAGTGGTTTAGCGGCCGTTTTCGGAAATGGCAAGCCCATAGGTTCCAATGCGCTACACAAGCTCGCATCGGCATAGATATATGAAGGGATAGACACGATGTCCAACAAAGACTGGCGCATTGGCATCGACGTCGGTGGCACCAACACTGACGCCGTTGTTCTTGATGAGAACCTGAATCTTATCTCGGCCGTGAAAAGCCCCACGACCGAAGACGTTATGAGCGGCATCGAAAACGCCATGGAGGCCGTGCTTGCCGGTGAGGGCGTTGATCGTTCCCGTATCGGCTACGCGATGCTTGGCACGACGCACTGCACGAACGCCATCGTCGAGCGCAAGCGTCTCGATCGCGTTGCCGTGATTCGCATTGGTGCGCCCGCGACGCGCGCCATCAAGCCTATGATCGATTGGCCGGCAGAGCTGCGCACGGCTATCAGCGATCAGTGGTTCCTTGTGGGCGGCGGGCACGAGTTCGACGGTCGCGAAATCGCCCCCCTCGATGAGGACGAGCTGCGCCGCATTGCGAACCAGGTGAAGGGCGAATGCGACAGTGTTGCCATCACGAGCGTGTTTTCGCCAGTTGACGCAAGCCACGAGACGCGCGCCGCGACCATCATGCGCGAGGCGCTCGGCGACGATTTCCCCATTTCCATTTCGAGCGAAATCGGCAGCGTGAGTCTGCTTGAACGCGAAAACGCCACCATTTTGAATGCGGCGCTCGTCGACGTTGCGAAAACCACATCGGAAAGCTTCATCGCGGCTCTTGCGGGCGAAGACATCACCGACGCTGAAGTGTACCTGTGCCAAAACGACGGCACGCTCATGAGCGCCGAATACGCCATGCGCTACCCGATTCTCACCATTGCGTGCGGTCCCACAAACTCCATTCGCGGCGCATCGTTTTTGACGGGCTTGAAAGACGCCGTGGTCGTCGACGTGGGTGGTACCACCACCGACCTGGGCGTTTTGACGCATGGCTTCCCGCGCGAGAGCATGCTTGCCGTGGAAATCGGCGGCGTTCGCACGAACTTCCGCATGCCTGACATTATTTCGATCGGCCTTGGCGGCGGTTCGATTGTGCGCCAGCACGAAGACGGCACCGTGACCGTCGGTCCCGATTCGGTGGGCTATCGCGTGACGAAAGAGGCGCTGTGCTTCGGCGGTCACACGCTTACCGCGACCGACATCGTGGTTGCGGCGGGCGCTGCTGAAGGCGTGGGCGACCCAGCGCTCGTGGCCGATTTGGATCCGGAGCTCGTGAAGAAGGCTCGGGCCGTCATGACCGAAATGGTTGAAAACTGCGTCGACCGCATGAAGACGAGCGCGGGCGATATTGATGTCATTCTCGTTGGCGGCGGCTCCATTCTGGTTCCTAGCGAACTCGAGGGCGTAGCTCGCGTGCTCAAGCCGAACAATTTCGGCGAAGCCAACGCTGTGGGCAGTGCGATTTCTCAGGTGTCGGGCCAGATCGAGCGCGTATTCTCGCTCGACAAGCTCGGCCGCGCCGAAACGCTCGAGGTCGCGAAGGGCTTGGCTACCGAAGAAGCTATCAAGGCCGGAGCCGATCCCGATTCGATTCAGATTGTCGAAGTGGAAGACGTGCCCTTGGCCTACCTGCCCGGCAACGCGACCCGCGTGCGCGTGAAGGCTGTGGGCGACCTGAAGATTTAATTGTTTTCGTCGTTCTGGCGAACGAAGAAAGTTGTCGACGCTGCGTTGGGCTCTGGCGGCGCATTTCGGGTTCAAGCTGCGGCTCGCGTACCGAAGTACGCTGAGCCCAGCTGAGCTGGGCGCGCCCGCTCGGGCGCATAGGCAGGAATTGAAAATGCCACAGGCATTTTCAACGCCCGAAGTGCACTCGCCAGGGCCCATGCTCGCTGGCTTTTGGTGCGAATGCGCTTTTTGGAAGCGAGACGGACGAGATGAGTTGGGCGTGGCCCAACTCTTATTCTTTATCAAAATACTTTAGCACTACAGTGCATTGGAGTGAAAGGAACGCCCCGTGAGATATTTGGGCGAACAAGAAGTTGAAGACATCGCGATGGGCGCGGCCGTTATGGCGTCGGGCGGCGGTGGCAATCCCTACGTGGGCATTCTCATCGCGAAGCAGTGCGTGGCTGACAATGGCCCTATTCCGCTGCTCACACTCGATGAATTGCCTGATGATGCTCGCGTTGCGGTGTCTATGGGCCTTGGAGCGCCTACAGTGCTCGTCGAAAAGGTGCCCGCAGGCCCCGAGCCGGTCTATGCGCTCGAGGCGCTTGAACGCGAAGTGGGACATACCTTCGATGCGCTTATTCCGTCTGAAGCGGGCGGCTGGAACTCGCTGCATCCTATGCTTCCTGCAGCGCAGCGCCACATTCCGCTGCTCGATGCCGATGGCATGGGCCGCGCGTTCCCTGAATTGCAAATGGTGACGTGGTCGATGTACGGCCAATCGGCAAGTCCCATTGGTGTGGCCGATGAGCGTGGCAATACGCTGCTCATGCATGCGGCCACAAATAAGTGCGGCGAAGATTTGTGCCGCGGCGCTACGGTGGAAATGGGCGGCAACATTTCGCTCGCGTGCTACGGCATGACGGGCGCCGAGGCCAAGGCGCACAGCGTGGCCGGCACGTATACGCTGTGCGAAAACGTCGGCCGCATCCTGCGCCGCGCCCGCGAAGAGCGCTCCAATGACATTTCCGAGCTTCGCGAGACGCTTGGCGCGGTGGAGCTGTTCCGCGGCAAGGTCGAAGATGTGGAACGCCGCACCGTCGGTGGTTTCGCGCGTGGCTTGGTGCATTTGGAGGGCATGGATGCCTATAAGGGCGGCGTGCTCGATGTGCGTTTCCAGAACGAATTCCTCATCGCCGAGTGCAATGGGGAAGTGGTGTGCACGGCACCCGATCTTATTGCCATGTTCGATAGCGAAACGCTCACTCCCATCACGGGTGAGGCTTTGAAGTACGGTTGTCGCGCGATTGTACTGGGCATTCCTTGCGCACCGCAGTGGCGCACGCCTGAGGGCCTGGCCACGGTTGGCCCTGCCGTCTTTGGCTACGAGGGCGTGGAGTTCGTTCCCGTCGAAGAGCGCTGCAAATAAGAGAACGCGGCATCTGGCGCGGCATGCGATATAGCGTTGCGCGGCTTGTGGTGGGTTTTCGCCGCAAATGCGTTAAGGGAAGAAGGTTCGAAAAGACGGAAACACTTTCGATAATGATTCCCCGAAAGCGTTTCGCTGTTATACGAGACGAGCCCAATCGGGCCAATGACCTGGTGGGGCTCGTTCTCTGTTTATGGCGAGGGTATTCGTTGCGCATGCGGGCCATGCTCGTTCTCTTGTTTGGTATCGATTGCATTTGCGAGATGGGCTCTTGTCCATGGAACGGTTTTTTGGTCCGAGGCGTGACCCTGTCCGTGGCAGGAAATGCGCGAAGGGGGCCTCATTGCATAGGAATTGTATTTCTATGCCAGAAATGGCGGCTATGGGGCCTGTTTTTCGCGGGGTTGAGCTTCGCCATGAAATCGATGCTGCCTCTTATCAGGCAAAACGTATTCCTTGCCGTGAGCCACTCGCCTTTTCTTGAATAATTGACCCTGCAGAAGGGCCCCATTGCGCCATTTTCTGTCACGACGCCCTTGTTTGGGCGCAATGGACGATTCGGAGGAACGCGACGTCGTTGCGCATGCTCGTCGCCTGCCGTTCGCTGCCAATCTCCCGGTTCTGTCAATCGTTGCCTGCCGTCTGCCGTTTGGTGCCTGGTGCTTGCCATTCTGTTTGGCCGCTGCCGTCTGCCCCTGGCCTCTCGGCTCTGTCGCTCGCCGTTTCCCCCTGGCACTTGCTCCTTTCCGTCCGCGTAGCGCTTTCCGCCGCTTTCTGCGAGCGTTCGCTATTCCTCCTATCGCCGCATGCTGAATTCCGTTTCACCTCCTATCGCCGTATGTCGAATCTCCGCAGCTCCCCTGCGGCGTTAACGCCTTTGAAACACACATTACACTTCGCTGTAACATGCGTGTCATGTTCGTGAAACGCTGCATCCATACCCTAAAAACACTACATTCGCTACCCAGCCCTTGCGGCGCGGCGCATCGCCACGCGCCCGTCGCGACGAGGCCGCCACGCCTCGAATTGCCCGGGTTGGGCCAATGGGGGAAATGAGGTGCAGCATGCACTATGCTGAAACGCCGCAGCGGGCGGCAGCCCGCGCACGCGCGATTGACAGCCGCGGCCTGCGTGAAGGCGATGTGCGCATTCCCGCCGGATGCGCCATTGCCGGTATCATGGACAAGTCTGGCGCGCGCCATGACGGCCGCGACATTCTGAAGGCCATCGCGCTCATGCACGATCGCAGCAATGGCTTGGGCGGAGGCTTCGCCGCGTATGGCATCTATCCGGAATATGCCGACTTCTATGCGTTCCACGTGCTTTATGAAAGCCATGAAGCACGCATGAATACGGAAGCGTATCTCAACGAGCATTTTCTTTCCGAAAAGCAGGAGCGCATTCCCACCGCCACGGTGAAGGCGATCAAGAATCCGCCCGACACCTGGCGCTACTTCCTCACCCCGCACCCGTCGCACCATGAGCTTGAACTGGGCGAATTTGACGAGCAGGAATACGTCATGCAGTGCGTGTTCTACATTAATGCCCACATCGATGGAGCGTTTGTCGCAAGCTCTGGCAAGAACATGGGCGCGTTCAAGGGCGTGGGCTACCCTGAAGAAATCGGCGAGTACTACCGTATCGACGAATACAAGGCCTGGCTGTGGACTGCGCACGGACGTTTTCCCACCAATACGCCTGGCTGGTGGGGCGGCGCTCACCCGTTCACGCTTTTGAACTGGTCGATCGTGCACAATGGCGAGATTTCCAGCTATGACACCAACCGTCGCTACGTCGAGCAATTCGGTTACGACTGCGCGCTGCAGACCGACACCGAAGTCATCACCTATCTGTTCGACCTGCTCGTTCGCCGCCACGGTTTCTCTCAGGAAATGGCCGCGCATATCATGGCCGCTCCTTCGTGGGATGCCATCGACCGCATGCCGCCCGAGCAAGCCGAATTCGAAACGGCGCTGCGTTGCGTGTATTCCGACGCGCTCGTGAACGGCCCGTTCTCGGTGATTTTGGGTTCGGAAGAGGGCCTGCTGGCCTTGAACGACCGCCTGAAGTTGCGCGCGTTGATGGTTGGCGAGAAAGACTCCATGGTGTATTTGGCCAGCGAGCAAGCGTCCATCGAGCTTGTGTGCCCCGATGTCGAGAATGTGCGCTCTATCGAAGGCGGCGTGCCGTTCGTGGTGCAGCTCGACGAGGTCGCGCGCGCCAAACAGAACGCCGCTGCGGAAAACGAGCCCGACATCCACCAGCAAACGCGCATCACTCGAAAGGAGGCCTAAGCCATGCTCGATTTCACATATCCGCGCTATAAAGTCGAGCGCGATCCCAACCAGTGCATTCAATGCGGCGTGTGCGCGCGTCAGTGCGCTAACGAGGTGCATATGGTCGATACCGACTTGGGCCGTGTGGTCGCCGATCACAAGAAGTGCGTGAACTGCCAGCGTTGCGTGGTCATGTGTCCCACGAACGCACTTGCCATTACGAATTGGCCCCAGGTCGGCAACGGTTCGAACAACTGGAACCTTGCCGCCATGCAAGATATCGCCAAGCAGGCGCAAACCGGCGCTGTGCTGCTTTCATCCATGGGCAACCCCCAGCATTATCCGATTTACTGGGATCATCTGCTGCTCAACGCGAGCCAGGTTACCAATCCTTCCATCGACCCGCTGCGCGAGCCCATGGAGACCCGTGTGTTTTTGGGCAGCCGTCCCGAGGCGCTGCGCATCAATGAGCGCGAGCGCAAGGTGGTTTCGCCGATGCCGCCCCGCATCAAGCTCGACGTGCCCATTATGTTCTCGGCCATGAGCTTTGGCTCTATTTCGCTGAATGCCCAAAAGTCGCTCGCCATGGCGGCCGAGGAGCTGGGCACCTATTTCAACTGCGGCGAAGGTGGCCTGCATAAAGATCTCGAGAAATATGGCAATCACGCTATCGTGCAGGTAGCGTCGGGCCGTTTCGGCGTGGATATGCACTACCTCGAAACCGCGGCGATGATCGAAATTAAAATCGGCCAGGGCGCAAAGCCCGGCATCGGCGGACACCTTCCTGGCGAGAAGATCAACGATGAAGTGTCCCGCACCCGCATGATTCCGAAGGGCACTGACGCTATTAGCCCTGCACCGCACCATGACATCTACTCCATTGAAGACTTGCGCCAGCTCATTTTCAGCTTGAAGGAAGCGACGCACTACACCAAACCTATTTCGGTGAAAGTGGCTGCCGTCCACAACGTGGCCGCCATCGCGAGCGGCATGGCCCGCGCGGGCGCCGACGTGATCGTCGTCGACGGCTTCCGCGGCGGCACGGGTGCAGCGCCGGCTCGCACGCGCGATAACGTGGGCATTCCCATTGAGCTTGCGCTTGCGAGCGTTGACCAGCGTCTTCGCGACGAGGGCATTCGTAGCCGCGTGAGCCTGGTGGCCGCCGGCTCCATTCGCAATTCGGCCGACATCGTGCGTGCCGTCGCTTTAGGCGCCGACGCCGTGTACTGCGCAAGCTCCGCGCTTATCGCCCTGGGCTGTCATCAGTGCCAGGCGTGCGCGGGCGGCAAGTGCAATTGGGGCATCGCCACGCAGCGCGCCGACCTCACGAAGCGTCTCAATCCCGAAATCGGCGCCGAGCGCGTGGTGAATTTGGTCCGCGCGTGGAACCACGAGGTTCAGGAGCTCATGGGCGGCATGGGCATCAATGCCATCGACAGTTTGCGCGGCAATCGGCTTATGCTGCGCGGCGTGGGACTGAACGAGAAAGAACTCGAGATTCTGGGCGTGAAATACGCAGGGGAGCAGTGATCGGCATGAAGAGGATTTACGCGATTCCCGAATGGTGCGTGAATTGCCGCCGTTGCGAGGTGGCTTGCAAGGCTCAGCATTCGCCGTGGCCAGGAAACATCGTGAAGGCGTTTACGCTTGCGGGCGATGAAATCTACAACCGCGTGCGCGTCGAGGGCGACAACATCGTGAGCTTCGCGGCGAATTGCCGCCATTGCGCCAAGCCAAAGTGCGTGGAAGGCTGCATCTCGGGCGCCATGCAGCGCGACCCTGAAACCGGTGTGGTCACGAGCGACCCGTCGCGTTGTGTGGGCTGCCGCACGTGCGTGAGCATGTGCCCGTTCGGCGCCATTACGGTCGTTCCGGCTCCTTCGGGCGTGAAGCCCATTGCGCTGAAGTGCGATTTGTGCGGTGACGGCGCGGGTGCGCCGGGCGAGCCGAGCTGCGTTGCGGCCTGCCCGAACCGCGCGCTCATGTACGTGGAAAGCGAGGCGATGTAGCATGGCGCACCATACGTGTGATTACTTGATTATTGGCAATTCTGCGGCGGGCGTGACCGCGGCGGAATTCCTCTCTGCGGCTGCGCCGGATAAGAGCATCATCATGGTTTCCCACGAGCCGTATCGCTGCTATGGCCGTCCGCTCATCTCGTATTTGCTCGAAGGCAAAACCGACCGTGAGCATCTCGATTACAAATCGGCCGATTTCTACGAGAAACGTGGCATCGAAACGCTGTTTGGCATTGAGTTTGAAGCCGTGGCGCTCGATGCTTCCGCCCATGAAGTGAAGCTTGCGGGCGGAGAAGAGATTTCCTACGGGAAGTGCCTGCTTGCTACGGGCTCCGTCCCCTTCATTCCTCCTATTGCCGGCATGGAGGGCCGCACGAACGTGCATACGTTCATTACGCTCGATGATGCGTTGGCGGCTTGGGACGATGTGCTCGCAGCAACCGAGCGCGCGCATGCGGAAGGCCGTGAAAGCCGTGTCGTGGTGATTGGCGGCGGCCTTATTGGCATGAAGGCGGCCGAAGCGTTGAGCCACCATGCCGACCGCATTGATGTGTTCGATCGCGGCCCGCGCATTTTGCCTGCCGTGCTCGACGCAGATGGTGCCGCGGTTGTCTCGCGTCTTATGGAGCCGCACGGCATTTTCTGCCATCCCAGCATGTCGGTTGACGAGATGCTGGGTGAAGGCGAGCGCGTGACGCATGTGCGCCTGACCGATGGTTCCGACGAAGCGTGCGATATGGTTATCGTCGCGGTCGGCGTGCGCCCGGCGAGCAAGCTTGCCGTCGAGGCGGGCGCCGAGCAGGGTCGAGGCCTTGTATGCGGGCCCGATTTGCAAACGAGCCTGCCCGATGTGTACGCTGCGGGCGATGTGACCCAGGTGACCGATACGCTTGACGGCAGTGAGCGCCCCTTGGCGTTGTGGCCCAATGCCGTTCGTCAGGGTCGCATTGTCGCCATGCACATGGCGGGCGTGCCCGGCGCCCTTCCCGATGAGGGCAGCTTTGCGGTGAATGCGGTCGATTTCTTCGATATCACACTTTTAACCTCGGGAATCATCAATCCGCCAGCCGACGGCGATTTCGATATTCGCGTAGAAGTCGAAGGCGACGAATATGTGAAATTCGTCATGCGCGACGGCAAGCTCGTGGGCTACGTGCTGCTGAATCGACCCGACAATGCGGGCATGTATACGGCGATGATCGAGCACGGAGTGCCTGTGGCATCGCTTGCCGCCGATACGTTCGATCGTGTTCCTCTCAACATCGATTTCCCGCAAGGTGCCGCACGCATGCATCGCGGTTATCCGTCGACGCTTAATGAGCTTGGCTGGCCCAAGGCAGAAGGCGAGGAGTAACATGGCAGAATTCGGAAACCTTCCCACGATTGAGCCTGTCGTTGAAAAGCTCGACGGCAAAACGGTGGTCACGCTCGGCACGGTACATTTCACCGAGGGCAACGCCGCGGTGCGCGCGGCTCTTGAAGATGCCGACGTGGTGGAGCTGCGTGAAACGTTCGCCCAGCGCTATCTTGGGTGCGGCATGCCCGTGGGCAAGCGCCTCGAGATTCATGGCGTGCCCGGCAACGACATGGCGTGTTACATGGATGGCGGTGAAATCGAGGTCTTCGGCAATGCTCAAGACCAGGTTGCCAACACCATGAACGATGGCGACATCGTAATTCACGGGCGCGTGGGCGATGCTGCGGGCTACGGCATGCGCGGCGGTCGCATTTTGGTGCGCGACGGCTGCGGTTGGCGCGTCGGCATTCACATGAAGCAGTATGGCGACAAGGCGCCGGCTATCGTGATTGGCGGAGACGCCGGCAGCTTTCTGGGCGAATACATGGCCGGCGGAGTGATCGTGCTCATGGGCACGGCGGGCCCGTATTTGGCAACGGGCATGCATGGAGGCGTGATTTACCTGAAGCATGTGCTCGACGAGCGTGATATTCCCGCTGGCCTGGTGCAAGAGCCGGTCGATGAGCATGATTGCCGCGTGCTTGCGCGCTTGCTTGGCGAATATAACGAGAAATTCGCCGAAGAAATTGGCGGTCCGGTCGATGCTACGGGCGAGGGGTTCTTCCGCCTGCGCCCCGCAAACAGCCGTCCCTACGCCAGCATGTACGCGAACTGATGTTGCGCCGTTCTAGTGAACGGCGCACTTGCTTGACGCTGCACGGGATTCTGGCGGTGTATTTCGTAGCCAGCTGAGCTGGCTACGCCCGCTCGGGCGCGGAAGTTTGGGATTGAATATGCCGTTTGGGCATATTCAATGGCTCGCGTACCGAAGTACGCGCCGCCTCGGCCTCGCTCGAACTACACTCGCCAGAATCCCGCTCGCTGACTTTGTTCGTCCAGCGGCGGTTCGTTTTGACCATCCTATCGGCCCGCGACAACGTGGCGACCGCGTGGCCGTTTTTTTGGCCGGGAGAGCCTTGCGCCTCCCGGCCCTTCTTGTATCCAATCGGCCTCTTGGGAAACTCGCACGTTTCGTGAAGGTGTGCTGAAATTCGCGAATTGCCCGCATTTCAGCGAGATACTCCTTGTCCACGTGCGGAAATCGCGCACGAAGAACTACCCAAGGAGTCCAAGTCTATGCCTCAGGCATCTGCAAAATCGAACACCGTCCAACCCGACAAGCCCAATGAGCCCATTTTCACGCCGCGCTTCATCGCCGGCTTTGCGGTGAACTTTATTCTGTATATGCAGTATTACGCGCTCATGGTCGCCATGGCGGGCTATTCTGCCATGCAATTCGCGGCAGGAGCAACCGAGGGTGGCTTTACGGCGAGCGTTTTCATTTTGGGCGCGTTGTGTTCGCGCTTGTTCTTCGGCGGCGTGATTGACAAGGTCGGTCGCGGTCGCGTGCTTGTGGCGTGCATGACGGGCGAGGTTGCGTGCACGCTTCTCTATTTGGCTTTTGAGCACGTGCCGGCCATTGGCGTGTTCATCGTGTTGCGCTTCTTGCACGGCGCGTTTTACGGTCTGTCACAAACAACGGTCACGTCTATCGTGAGCAGCGCTGTTCCGTTTTCCCGCAAAGGCGAGGGCGTGGGTTATTACATGCTTTCGGTCACGCTCGGCGCGGCGCTTGGTCCTCTGATGGGTTCGGCGTTCTCGAACGCGGGCGACTTCGATATGCTTTTCTTCTCGTGCCTCGGCATGATCGCTGTGGGTTACGTCGCCGCGCTCGGAGTTGTTTTGCCCGGTCGCAGGCAGTGTTCGGAATCGTCTAAGGCAACTGGGGCGACCGAGGTGGCGCATAGCGTGAATACGGGGGAAGCGACTGCCGCTGCGGAAAAGGCCGGGGTATCCGAACAATCTGGCGATGCCGGCAAACCCGCGAAAACGCACAAGCTCAGCCTGGCGAATTTCATTGAAGTGCGTGCGTTGCCCGTGTCGGTGGCCATCACGGTGGGCTATCTCGCGTATGGCGCCCTTATCACCTATATCAATCCGTACGCGGCCGAAGTGGGGCTTACAGGTGCCGCGAGCTTCTTCTTCGTGTCGTATTCCATTGCCATGTTCGTGACGCGTCCGTTTACGGGACGATGGTTCGATTCGGCTGGCGATAAAGGCATCATGACCTTGGGATTTGCCTGCCTGGGCGCAAGCATGCTCATCATGGGCTTCGCGCAAAACGGCGCCATGCTCCTTGTGTCGGCGGCGCTTGCTGGCGTAGGTGTTGGCTCGGTGCAGCCCAATGGCCTCGTGCTTGCCATGCGTCGCTGTCCCGACGATCGTCTCACCGCCGCGAATTCCACCTATTTCGTGTTGCTCGACGTGGCTATTGGGCTGTGCCCCTTCTTGGTTGGCTGGATTGCGCCCGCATTCGGTTATCGCGTGCTGTTCCTCGTCATGGTGCCCGTGGTGGCGGCGAGCTACGTCGTGTACATGGCGTTCCGTCGAGCTGGTCTTATTGCGGGGAAGAAGAAATAAGAGTTCTTTTGGCCCGAATCGTCGTAGCGAACGTCAGTTCCACGTGAAGATGCGATTTCTCGAAGCAAAAGAAGGCGCTCGCCGCTCGTCTATATCTGGACTTTGCTTCCTTATGGATTTCTCTTGCATTGCGCCTGTAAGGTCGTATAATGCCATGGTTTCTATATTTCACATGTCCGAGCGACCTAGCACCGCGAGTGGCCACCGAAAAAGGCTGCGGTGTCGGGGATGACCTCGGGCAGACGCTTAACGAATGGAGAATGACATGGCGAAAATCAGCGTCAAGTCCCTGCTCGAAGCAGGCGCCCACTTCGGTCACCAGACCCGTCGTTGGAACCCCAAGATGAAGCCGTACATCTTCGGCAACCGTGGTGACATCTACATCCTCGACCTCAAGCAGACCCTCGTTGGTCTCGACCAGGCTTACACCTTCGTTGAGAACACTGCTGCCAAGGGCGGCACGGTTCTGTTCGTCGGCACCAAGAAGCAGGCCCAGGAAGCCATCGCCACTCAGGCTGACCGCTGCGGCATGCCTTACATCAACGCTCGCTGGCTCGGCGGCATGCTCACCAACTTCGTGACCATTCGCTCCCGCGTTCAGCGCATGGAAGAGCTCGAGGCCATGGAATCCGACGGCCGCATGGAAGTTCTGCCCAAGAAGGAGCAGATCCTGCTCAAGAAGGAACTCGCCAAGCTGCAGACCAACCTCAACGGCATCCGCAACATGAAGAAGCTCCCCGACGCCATCTTCGTCGTTGACACCAACCGCGAGCAGCTCGCCATCCACGAAGCCAAGCGTCTTGGCATTCCCGTGGTGGGCACCCTCGACACCAACTGCGACCCCGACGACGTCGAGTTCGGCATTCCCGCCAACGACGACGCCATCCGTTCGGTCAACCTGCTCTGCACCTTCGTTGCCGACGCCGTGATCGCCGCTACGGGCGCTCCCGTCATCGAAGAGCAGATGGCCGCCGAGGCCGAGGCTGCTGAAGCTGCCGCCGAAGTTGCTGCTGAGTAATTAATTTACGCATACGTCGAAAGTCCAGTGCTTTCTACCAATACGTAGAGGTCGGGCCCTGTTTCTGAAGAGCGAAGCGGGGCCCGTTTTTCCAAGAGAGAACTTGAGAAAGGAACCGCAAAGATGGCAAACATCACCGCTTCCATGGTCAAGGAACTGCGCGAAATGACCGGCGCAGGCATGATGGAGTGCAAGAAGGCCCTCGCTGAGGCCGACGGCGACATGGACGGCGCCGTTGACGTTCTGCGTACCCGTGGCCTTGCCGCTGTCGCCAAGAAGGCCGGCCGCGCCACCAACGAGGGCACCGTTATGGCTCTGGTTTCCGAGGACGGCAAGACGGGTGCTCTCGTCGAGCTCAACTGCGAGACCGACTTCGTGGGCATGAACGAGAAGTTCAAGGCTTACGCTGAGAAAATCGCTCGCGCCGCTGTTGCCAACAAGCCTGCCGATCTCGACGCCCTGAAGGCTTCCGAGGTTGACGGCGAGACCGTCGAGGCCGTTGTCGCCGACTGCATCCATGTGATGGGCGAGAACACCCAGCTCGCTCGCTTCGCCACGCTCGAGGCCGACGCTGTGTGCTCCTACATCCACATGGGCGGCAAGATTGGCGTTCTGGTTTCCTTCGCCACCGAGGGCGTTGACACCACCGCTGCTGAGTTTGCTCAGTGCGGCCGCGACGTTGCCATGCAGGTCGCCGCTGTCGACCCCATCGCGACCTCTCGCGAAGATGTCGATCCTGCTGTTGTTGAGCATGAGATGGGCATCTACAAGGCTCAGGCTGCCGAATCTGGCAAGCCCGAGGCTATCCAGGAAAAGATGGCTACCGGCCGTCTGCAGAAGTTCTACAAGGAGCAGTGCCTTGTTGAGCAGGCGTTCGTGAAGAACCCTGACCAGACTGTTGCCGAGTACGTCGACTCCGTTGCCAAGCAGCTCGGTGGCTCCATCAAGGTCACCGGTTTCAAGCGCTTCGCGCTTGGCGAGGCTGCCGAATAAACCGACGCCTTTACAATGCCGGCCTTCGGGCCGGCATTTTTTTGCGCAGATTATGGCCATGTGCGAGACCTGAAGGACAAGGTGCCCGTGAGGGTTTCGCGCGGCGTCGACTGCGACAAACCCCCGCTGCGTGTGCAGTGGGGGTTTTCTTGTTTCGGCCTTCGTCTCTTTAATGCTGCTTCTGTTCGTGCGACAATAATAGCTTGCATATACGCCGCCGATGCGTCGGGGGCGCAAACGATTGCGGAGGTAATCTTATGGCAAAAGAGAAAATCGTCGTCGAAGGCGGAACGCCGCTTGCGGGCGAGGTACATATTTCGGGCGCGAAGAATTCGGCCCTCAAGCTTATCGCGGCTGCCCTTTTAGGCCAGGGCGAGAGCGCCATTCATAACGTGCCTCTTATTTCCGACATTGTGGTTATGTCGAAGGTCATCGAGACCCTTGGCGGCAGCGTTCGCCGCGATGGCCACACGCTGCATGTTGACACTGCTGGCGTTGATACATGGGAAACGCCGTATGAGCTCGTGTCGAAGATGCGCGCATCCATTTCGGTTCTTGGCCCCTTGGTGGCTCGTTTCGGCAAGGCTCGCGTTGCCATGCCGGGCGGTTGCAACTTGGGCGCTCGTAAAATCGATATGCATATGGTAGGCATGGAGGCGCTCGGCGTTCATTTCCATACCGATCACGGCTATATCGAAGCAAGCACGCCCAATGGGTTGCACGGCGCGTACGTCGCGCTCGATTTCCCCAGCGTGGGCGCCACGGAAAATACCATGATGTGCGCCGTGACGGCGAAGGGCCAAACCGTTATCGAAAACGCTGCTCGTGAGCCCGAAATCGAAGACCTTGCGAACATGCTCAATTCCATGGGCGCTCGCATTTCGGGCGCTGGCACGGCCGAAATCATCATCGACGGCGTGGAGCTTTCCAGCTTGCATCCGTGCGAGCATTCCACGGTCGGCGACCGCATTGAAGCGGGCACCTTCCTCGTGGGCGGTGCGCTTACGGGCGGTCCCGTTACCGTTCGTGGCATCGATCCGAGCTTCTTGCGCATGGCATTGATGAAGCTGTCCGCCATGGGCTGTTCGGTCGATGTGGGCGATGACTCCATCACGGTTTCGCGCAAAGGTCCCCTTCTGCCTACCGATATTCAAACGCTGCCGCATCCTGGGTTTCCCACCGATTTGCAGGCGCAGTTCATGCTGCTCGCCTCTGTTGCAAACGGCAATTCCGTGATTACCGAGAATGTTTTCGAAAACCGCTTCATGTTCGCCGCTGAAATTGGCCGCATGGGCGCCGAGATCACCATTGAGGATCATCACGCGGTTGTCGAAGGCGTGCCTAGCTTGCAGGGCGCAAGCGTGAAGGCGACTGATTTGCGTTGCGGCGCTGCCTTGGTGCTTGCCGGCATTTTTGCTGAAGGCGAAACGCAGGTGCACAACATTTATCACATCGATCGCGGCTACGAAGACTACGTGGGCAAGCTCACGGGCCTGGGCGCGAACGTTCGTCGCGTTCCCGACGAAGACGATATCGACTGGTAGCGCAGGTGTTGCATGTCGCGTAAACCATCGAGTTACAACTACAAGCGACTGTCGAGCCGCGTGCGCGAATCGACGATCGAGACGCACGTGTCGGCGCCCCGCCCTTCAGTGGGGCATCGCAAGGGCGCGAATCAGCGCTATGCTCGCTCAGCGGTGCGTGGCGAAATCCATCAAGTGCTGCCGAACACCACGACGCGCGAGGACCGCTTTGCCTACGAGGCGCGCATGAACCGACGCTCGTATGTCGAGCGAAATGTTGCTGCGGGCCGAAGGCGCAAGATCGCGCTCGTGGCTGCGCTTGCGGTGCTTATCGTGATCGTCGCGTGCGTCGTCGCGTCGTTTGTCTTCGCGAACGGCATCAACTCGCGCCTCGTGCTCGACGATTCTCCGCTGAAATCGGCCCTCGTTGCCGATTCGGGTGAGGGGAAAGCGACCTATTCGCTGCTCTGCGCCGATTTTGATGATGGAGAAGATGGCGCATCGCCCGATTCGATTGTCGTTATGCGCACCGACCCTGAAGCGAATACCGCCTATGCGATTTCGCTTCCCTCGAATACTCGCGTGTCAACCGATGGTTCTTCGCGCACTTCGCTCGGCGAAATTCGCGCTTCCGAGGGCAGCGCGGGCCTGGTTAGCGCGGTGAACAGCCTCTTGGGCATCAAGCTGTCCCATTATGCAACGATTGATGCGCAGAATTTCGCTCAGCTCGTTGACGAACTTGGCGGCATTGATGTCAATCTTCCCGAAGATATCGTCGATGCCCAGGCGGGCGATATGAGGCTTTCTGCAGGCGAGCAGACTCTCGGCGGCGAGCAAGCGGTTTTCGCATGTCGAGCAGATGATTACGCCGTGAACGCTGAAGAGACGCGTGGCAAGGTACAGGCGCTCGTGGCAGTGGCCCTTATGCAGAAGGCGACCTCGGTAGAGGGTGGGTTTGGCTACTATATGCGCATGGACGGACTTGCGAACCTCGTGCAAACCGACATGAACGTAAAGGCAATCGGAGCATTCCTCGAGAGCATTCGCTCCATTTCGGCCGAGAATATGCAGGTTGCTGCTTTGCCTACGTATTCTGCGCAGTCGAGCGGTAAAACGTATCAAGTTCCTGCCGACGATGCGATTACGGAAATGATGAATCGCATTCGCGCTGGCGAGACGCCGCAGGCCAATGCTGCCGACGTGTTGGGCTCTATCGATGCGGGCAGCTATACGGTTTCGGTTTACAACGGCGGCGACGTTGTGGGCGCAGCTTCTGAGGCGGCCGACATGTTGCGCCAGGTAGGTTTCAACGTGACCGATACGGGCAATACCTCCATGCAGGTGTACGACGAAACGCTCGTCGTGTACGGCGATGCCGATAAGGAAAACGCCGCTAATGCCGTGGTGGCCGCCCTTGGCATTGGCCGCACGCTGCAAGATACCGTGCATTATTCGTTCGACACGAATGTGTATGTGGTCATCGGCAAGGATTGGCGCACGGTGCTCGCCGCGCGCAACGAAACGGTCGATGAGGACGGCAACATCGTGCCTCTTTCGCAAAAGGACGCATCGGCAACCTCGAGCGACGAATCGAATTCAAGCGCGTCGAGCGATTCTGACGTCGATGCGTAAGGTTCTGCTGCTGCCGCGAATAGCGCGGCGTAGTCGATAGACGAAACGCAAGCACGCCCCGCCTTCGTGCGGGGCGAGTTTTTAGAAGGAGAGCCTCTATGACGCTCAACGACATTTACCACGCAATTGACCCCGTGGCGCTTTCTTTGGGGCCGCTGCAAATTCGTTGGTACGGACTGGCCTATGTTGCCGGCTTCATTTGCGCCTTTCTCGTTATTGCCAAACTCTCCCAGCGTTGGAAGATTCGCATTAACGACGACGCCTTTTTCACGGTGGTCTTCTGCGTGATTTTCGGCGTGATCCTTGGTGGCCGTTTGGGCTATGTGCTCGTATATGGCGACGGATACTACCTTCAGCACCCCGAGAAAATTCTTGCGTTCAACGAGGGCGGCATGAGTTTCCACGGGGGGCTTGTGGGCGTGATCATTGGCGGCGTTATTGCGGCGAAAATCACGAAGATCCCGTTTCTCACGTTGGCAGATATGGGCGTTGTCGGCGTGCCCATCGGCCTGTTCTTCGGTCGTTGCGCGAACTTCATCAACGGCGAGCTGTGGGGCGCTCCCACCGATATGCCATGGGGCGTGGTGTTTGGGGGCGCTGCGGGCACGATGCCGCGCCATCCCTCGCAGTTGTACGAAGCACTGCTTGAGGGCGTAGTGCTCTTTATTATTCTGTTCGCGCTCTCGCGTAAAACTCCGGCGCGTCCGCGTGGAACCTTCTTCGGAACGTTTTTGCTGTTCTATGGCTTGTTCCGCTTCACAATCGAGTTCATTCGCCAGCCCGATGCCCAAATTGGCTATCTTTTGGGAACCCATTGGTTCACTATGGGGCAAGCGCTTTCCATTCCGCTTATGGTTGCGGGCGTTGTCTTCCTTATATATGCGTGGAAAACGAAGAAACCCCAGATGGGCCTTCCTGATTCTGAGATAAGCCAGTCTTAGGACGTTTCCTGTTTTCGGCTACGACAAGGCGTCAAAAACAGCGGTGCGAAACCAGGTTGGCAACGGTTTGCTCCAGCCATGCCCCAAGGATGCATAATGGAGGTGTTGAAGCTGCCTTTGCGGTAGCGCGACGCGGAATCCGTTTACGGGAAAAGGGGGAGTCATGGACATCAAACTGTACAAATGCGCTCACTGCGGAAACATCGCGATTAAGGTCGTCGATTCCGGTGTGCCCCTGGTGTGCTGCGGCGAGCCGATGGAAGAGCTCGTTGCAGGCGCTGTCGACGGCGCATTCGAGAAGCACGTGCCTGCCGTCGCGATCGATGGGTCGACCGTCAAGGTGCAGGTGGGCGAAGTCGAGCACCCGATGATGGATGCCCATTACATTCAGCTCATTGTGCTCGTGACCGAAAAAGGGTACCAGGTCGCGCCTCTCACGCCGGCCGATAAGCCCGTGGCAACGTTTGCGCTTGCCGAAGGGGATGCGCCCGTCAAGGTCTATGAACATTGCAACCTCCATGGCCTTTGGGTGAAAGAGCTTTAGCGGGCCGAACGCCCATGGCGCCACGGGAAGAAAAGCGAACGAAAAGAGGTTTCGTCGCAAGGCCCTTGACGTCTTACGATACAATGGCGCAGACAAGAACAACCGATGTGAGGAGCTTACTATGGCTATCGATAAAGACCAAGTCAGCCGCGTGCTCGATCTTATTCGCCCGGCGCTTCAGGCCGACGGTGGTGACGTTCAGCTGGTCGACGTTGACGAAGAGGGCGTTGTCACCGTTCAGCTGCATGGCGCATGCAACGGTTGCCCCATGAGCCAGATGACGCTCGCCAATGGCGTTGAGCGCATTCTGAAAGAGCACATCCCGGGCATCACCAAGGTCGTGTCTGCCTAACAGCGGGCACGCGCTATCGACGCTGCGCTGGGTTCTATCGACGCGCTTCAGGTTCAAGCTGCGGCTCGCGTATCGAATTTGCGCCGCTGTGCTTTCTTTCGAATCGCATTCGCCTAGAGCCTATGCTCGCTGACTTTTGGTGCGAAGCATGGTTTTTCCTTCGGAGGGCCACCGTATGGTGGCCTTCCGTTGTTTTTAGTGGCGCGCGGGCGTATCGCTTTGCGCTATCTGGGAAAATAAGCGGCAGGAGATTCGGCGGCATGGGCCGCTTATGGTAAAGAAGGGGGCCGAAATGGCGTTGCATTGTTGGGAAACGCGCGGTTGCGACGAAGAAATGGCAAGCCGCTGCCCGCATAATATCCCAGGCGAGCGTTGCCCGGGCGACTGCAAGTTCGCGGTGTGCGATCGTCCCACCCATGAAACCGCGTGGGGGCTCGATATGCTCGAAAATCCCGATGTCGATCGCGAAGTCGTGGTGAAGGAATTCTGCCTGACGTGCAAGTTCTTCATCGCGCATGGCCCAAAGGTCGGCTCTCCCGAATCAATCAAGGCGCGCGAGATTGTTGATGCGCGCCCCTATGCCGTGAAGCGAGGTTAGCGTATGCCAAAAGTGGCAATTATCGGCGGTGGCGCGGCGGGCATGGCGTGTGCCATCGCGGCGGCTCGAGAAGGGGCTGAAGCCCATGTGTATGAACGAGCCGATCGCGTTGGCAAGAAGCTGCTCGTGACAGGCAACGGACGTTGCAACATGAGCAACACTGACATCATGAGCTCCGATTACAACGATCCCGAATTCGTGCAGGAAGCAATGAATGTGTTGCCGCCCGAATCGGTTATGGCTTTCTTCGAAGATTTGGGCGTGCTCGCGTTCGAGGAAGACGAAGGCCGCATTTACCCTTACAGCAACAAGGCCGCGACGGTTCTTGATATGCTGCGTTTGGGCATGAAGGAAGCTGGCGTTGTCGAGCATTGCGATCGCGAGGTTCGTGCGGTAGCGCCTCTTTCGCGCGGCGGTTGGGCGGTTGCTTTTGCCGACGATGCCATTGAGGGCTTTGATGCGGTTGTGTGCGCTGTGGGCGGCAATCCCTCGCGCGCGCTTCTGCCGAGCGATATTGCGTTCCACGCATGCACGCCTGTGCTTGCGGCACTGAAGACCGACACGACGAACATTAAGGCGCTTTCCGGTATTCGCGTTCGTGCGCGTGTGTATCTCGATGAAGAGCCCGAAGATTTGCGCGATGCCTGGCTCGATGTGGTCGACCCTGAATTCGAGGCGAGCTATCAGGGCCCCGAAGAGCGCGGCGAAGTGCTGTTCCGCGATTGGGGCATCTCCGGCATTGCCGTGTTCGATATGTCTCGTTATGTCGAGCCCGGTCAAATGGTATTTCTCGACCTTCTGCCCGATATGGAGCCGCAAGACAAGGTCGATTTCATTTGGGAGCAGTCCATGGCGCATCCGAGCCGTACCGCTGCTGAAGTGATGAGCGGCCTTTTGCCCTCTCGCGTGGCGCGTGCCGTGGTGGTTGCGGGCGGCTTGAACCCCGACGAGCCTATTATCGCCGAGCAGGAGGCCGTGGTTTTGGCCATGGTTTCTGAGTCGTTCGGGCTTTCCGTGCGCGGCATCGCCGACCCGAAGCAGGCGCAGGTTACGCGCGGCGGTTTCGCGACGGAATGCTTCGACGCGCATACCTTTGAATGTCGCGAGCACGCCGGCCTTTTCGCGTGCGGCGAGGCGCTTGACGTTGATGGTCGCTGCGGCGGCTACAACCTGCATTGGGCTTGGACGAGCGGCCTGCTTGCGGGCGCTTCCGCGGCCCATGTCGAAGATGTTCCCGAGGGTTCTTTCGAGGGGCTTTCGCTGAGCTCGGCCGAAGGTTTGGCGCAACGCGCTCGTCGCTCAACGCTTTCGGGCCATGAAGGCGGTCGCGACCAGCGTTCGGGCGGCCAGCGCTCGTGCGGCAAAGGCGGCTTTCGTGTTGCCGGCAAACGCGGCGACGGCGCGCGCGGCGGCGAAAAGGGG
>OLRB01000136.1_pt1 | contig 72585 bp, 57 predicted proteins | sample 1672751 | NCBI WGS metagenome assembly OLRB01 (sample SAMEA3136720, study PRJEB25190) | human gut metagenome | biome: human gut; feature: human-associated habitat; material: faeces | place: Austria | collected 2013
CTATTTCTTTTTCATCATCTTTCGCATAATATTCAAGTACCCAGGGAAAAACCTGGTCGCCGGAGAGTGCCAGGCCTGTATTGACCCGAATGCCGTTCTCTCCCTTTTTTTTCGCTCCCTCCAGTGCAATGTTGTAGGCTTTTTGCGTCACGTAATCCAAACATCTCTGAAGCATCTTATGTTTTTTTAACACCTGTGCATCTAAAGCAGAATCCGTTTTGGCAAGATTTACAAGATACTGTCCTATGATGTCCGCAAAGCCTGCATCCTTTAAGGCAAACATTTCTGCACGCAGTTTTTCAGACGCATTCGCAAACTTTCTTTCCTCAATCGGTATATCAACCAGCCGGTAGCGGCTGCCTTGAATAAATTCCTCTGTCTGTTTTTTGGAAACTGCATGTGCTTTGGCAAGTTCCCGCACACCATCCATATTCCCACTCTGGCGGTAATGCAATGCTGCTGTATTTAATTCTTCTGCAGTTTTTATGATCTCATTTAACATAATCGGTCCCTTCTTTCCTGATAAAAACATGAGGCAGAAGAAAAAATCTCCTGCCCCTGCCTGTCTTTTTATGCCGCATTCATTTCCTGTTCCCGTTCAGCCGCTTCCATTTCTTTTTCTACTTCCAATGCAATCTTGCGTCTCTCTGCATCATCAGAATCCAAAAGACTGATCATTTCCAACACAACACGGCGAACCCATTCATTTTCCTCCCATACTCCACTGATCTGGCGGGCTTTTTCTGTCAGTTCCTTCCAGTCAGCATCTTCCAGATCCCTGCCACGATATTCTTTATAGAAAGAATAGATTTCTTTCATGGCTTTCGGTGCCTGAATCTTTGCCACTTCATCCAAATTGGAGAGGAGCCCCATCAGCATGGGATGTTTTTTATATTTTTCAATCAAAGGACGGATACCGGTCTGTATTTTACCCGTATAAAGTCCTAAAAAATCATTAAATATTCCTGCAATCAATTTCTGATCTGTCATTCGTTTCCTTCCTTTCTGTTAATTTTCTTACTCTGCGCCTAACCGTAGATGGAAAACACTGAAATGCTTCCGATACTGCATCCTGGCTGTATCCCTGATCAAGAAGAGCTTTCATAGCCGCTGCCTGTTCTGTTTCCTTTAGCTTTTTTATGGACGGTTTCCGAACTTTCTTTTTCAGGATTTTCCGGCAAAGCGGATGATCTGGTCCGTATTCGTACATTGTGCTGGCTTCCGCTGCATTCAAATCACACAAAATTGCAATCAGCAGACAGTAATATCCCTTATATTCGTCGTCTTTCATGCCGCACCACCTTTATTGCCTGGTTTTCAAATGTACCTCTTTACCCTAATCTGCTTTAAATTCTTTTTGATCAAGACCATTTTCGAGCAGATATCTTTCCGTACCCTCTGGATCGAGCTGTGCAAGTCGTGCAAGATTAAACTCTACGACATAATAGCTGCCATAATTGATTTTCCTCTTACCTACAACTTTTCCGAGTTTATACTTCTCAACAAACGCAACCTTCGCTTTTGCTCCGCAATCCGAGATTATTGCCTGCCCTGGCCTTAGGAATCCCATAACTCCAATTGTAAGATCTCCGAATAATTCCAGCTTTTCCTCACATTCCTTTTGCTTTTGCCATAATCCGACATACAGGGATCCGTTGTAGTACATATTCACTCTGACATATAATTCCTCATGTCCACATTCCCAGTCATATCCCAATGGTTTTTCATCTTTTCGAATGCATATATCCTGTCCCATATTCTGCCTCCTTTTTTGATTTTCCTGTTCATCTTTTATGGATTATTTTACATTTCCTCCCTTCCTGTTTTTTTTGCACACTTCACATTTCGTTTTTGGACAACAAAAAAAAGACACCAAAAATCTTCTTTTGATTTTTGATGTCTTCCTATTGATTGATAAAAGGCATTCGCCTAAATGTTGCTTCCGGAACAGCATATCCGGAACAAAAAACTTTACTGCGTGGCAAACCATGCATAAAAATAATCCATTTATATGGTAACACAATATATTGCGTTCGTCAACAAAATACCGCGAACAGAATACTGTATCTTGCTATTTTATCATTTTCAAGTACGCTTACCATTTTTACTTCTCTGCCCTTTCTACGTCCATCAGGAAAATTTTCAAGGAAGCATATATTGGAATATATTATGAAAAATAAGATCCCATAAATGCACAAGGACGCTCTGCCGAGGATATGCAGAGCGTCACTCTCTTATGGGCTAAGATTTGTGCAAATTATAATAATACGTCCTAAAAAGGAAGGAGACCGATACTTTCGTACCGGCATATGAAAAAGAAAAATATTTAAAAATGAGATACCTTAATTAGCATCTGCAGTTATTAATATACAGTATATTTATGACGATACTATGGTATAAATTTTAAGAATCTGTGAAAATTATAGAATTTAAGCGGTGAAAATATGTCACTTGACGTGATCAAAAGATATTAATAAAATAAATAAATAAAAATAAAAAGAAGAGAAAGAGAAAAGGTAAGTGAAATGTGAAAAGTCACTTAATAAAAAAAAAAGAAGGAAATGTAATGAAAGCTTTTTTTACCTGCGAGCAAAAATTGGGAAATACCATCTTCACTTTTTCACAAAAAGCAAAAGTTCTTAGTACAAGTCCCTTAAACGGAGGCCTTACAAGGCACCTTTCTCATGCTGTAAATATCAATTGTATGAATGGTTCTTATGAATGTAAAATGCTTGGAGATACTTATGAAAAAGATCTAGCTGCACATGTCCACGCCCTTGGTCTTTCCCCCTACTGCACTACTGCCTTAAGTACCGCAGCCTGGACTGAATTATGTGCTATAGAAGAAGTATGCTTCCGGGATCTTACGGTAACTGCTGTTGTGACCGGTGGAATTGACTCCAATGGCATGCATCCCGGCGATCCCGCTTCTTACTACGAAGAGGATGGAAATTATGAAATGCTTCTTCCTGGAACGATCAATATTTTTCTGTTCATTAATCAGAATTTGACTGATACAGCAATGTCCAGAGCACTGATGCTTTGTGGAGAATCGAAAGCTGCTGCTGTTTCTCAGTTATTACTGGGAAGCTGCTATTCCGAAGAGATCGCAACAGGTTCTGGAACTGACGGAATTGTAATCGCTTCTAATCTTGATGGTACCAGAACTCTTACGGATGCTTCTGGACATTCCAAACTTGGTGAACTGATTGGAAAATCCGTGAAATCTGCCGTAAAACAAGCTCTTCTTAAGCAAACAGCGGCCTCTGGCCCGAGGCAATTTCTTTTATCTGCACGTACTGCAAGATATAAAATCACACCTGCTACTTTATGGGAGTTTTATATAGAATACAGAGAAATTTTTAATGATTTTAAGATTTCTTTTGAAATGCCTTCATTATTAGAACAGAAGTTTCTCGCACACAATCGTACCAGTAACCTGGTTCTATGTGTATCACTTTATCTTCACCTTATGGATCAGGTTCGTTGGGAATTGATTATGGAGCCGGAAGCTATCCGGGAAGGGAAACGTCTTCTGATTTATGGACTCTATTGGAAAGATGGAGACTTTTTTGAAAAAGCATATCCGGCAAAAGCATGGGAGCAGCCCGGATTACTACATTTTTCATTAAAAGAACAGCTTATGTATTTGCTTTTATTGTATATTGCTATTTAGAATTATTGGATATAGTGCTAAAAATTTCTAACTTTTACTTTATAAATGGGTAAGTCGAAAACCGACTTACCCACTATAATATCATTTTTATTTACTTCGCTACACACATGTTTTCATCAATCCATTTCTGGATGTCGTCTTCGCTTACTTTAACCAAACGGGCAATTTTCTTAACATCCATCCCCTCTTCTGCCATAGAAAGAGCTGTCTCTTTTGCTTTTTTTAGTTCGCCGCTTTCCATTCCTTCGCTATAAATTTTTTCCATTTCATGGCACATAAGCGTGGCCCCTTTCTGCGTGTCTTTTAATTCATGTACCCGTTTTGCAAGAACTGGACTGTGCATTTCATCCGCATTCCTGTTTGTGAGATCATACTATTTTAACCAATCTGTGATATTTTCATCTGTTGCATGGTTCGCATTAAATGGTCTGCACCATTTTGCAGAATATTTCTTTTTGATCTTCACTGCAACATTCTGTGGTTCTGTAGCTCCGCTGGTTGTAAAAATTGCTGCTTTTTTTCCATTCAGGTTTACCTTGTCCAGAAAACTGAATACTGCATTTGGAAATGTTCCACACCAGATCGGGCTTCCTATCAGTATCCTGTCGTATGCAGAAATATCAGGAATCTCCATATCCAGTTCTGGCCGCTCATTTAATAAAATTTCTTTTAATGAGGTAAATACCGTTTTTCTATAAGACATCCGGTAAGATTTATGAGTCTTAATCTCTGCCAGATCTGCACCGGAAAGCTGTGCGATCCGTCCAGCAGCTTCTTTTGTCTTTCCTTTCTGCGAAAAATAGATAACTAATGTTTCCATTTGATAGGCTCCTTTTCTAATACTATATATTTATGGCTGATGTCTCTACAACTCTGATACAGAATAACTGCTCTATTATAACTGGATATTTACTCTTAAGCACGATATTATATAAATCAGGGCAAGCCCAACAGACCTGCCCATTTATAAATGCGTTCCTTATTTTATTGCACATAGATTTTCATCAATCCATTTTTGGACTTCATTCACATTATGATTTACAGCTTTTGCAATTTTTTCAACAGGCAGACCCATTTCTGCAAGTGAAAGTGCTGTTTCTTTTGCTTTTTTGAGTTCACCACGTTTCTCCCCGCTTTCCATTCCTTCGCTATAAATTTTTTCCATTTCATGGCACATAAGCTCAACCCCTTTCTGCGTGTCTTTTAATTCATGTACCCGTTTTGCAAGAACCGGACTGTGCATTTCATCAGCATTCTTACAATGCAGATCATGCATAAGTCTCCCAAGTTCTGTGTCTTCCTGTTTTCTGGAATTCACATATATAATATGTGCTTCGTCCTGAAAGCTATCATCGGCTTCTTTGATATGCCTGTCAATATGGTAAATAGGAAAACCATACCCAAGGATGTCATCCCTGGTAATAAAGATCACATAGCTTTCCGGTAATTCATCAAAATCCTGACCTGGATTTAGAGTGTTCATGTCCATCAAACCACTATGGTAACGTGCCCTCTTAGGTGATGCACCTTCATTATCCTGCTGGATCTCCACATCAAACTGTTTGCCTTCGGAATCTCTGGCAACACAGTCCATGATTGCGGATCGTCCCTGCAGATTCTTATAATCCTTCTGGATGATCTGCTCAATTACTTTCAGATCCTGTTTTTCCATAATGACCTGCAGAACATATTCCAGGCATTCTCTCTGTTTGAAAACATTTCTCATAAATATGTCACTCATGAGTGTAAAATTCTTAATAATACCTTTATATCTTTCGTAACGTACTTCCAATCCGTTCTCTGGCACAATTTTTTCATCTGCCACGTTCGCTGTCACCTCCCACTTTATTCTTTTTATGTTATGAAGAAATTTTCGAAAAAGCTTTTGTTTATTTTATCTTAGCATCAATGAATGACCTTTACAAGACACTTTTTCCCCGAGTTGCATCGGGTGTTTTTTAACCTACCCGTTCCACATAGCATACACTGTTTCCCTTGCACTCAAATTCCGGACAAAGAGACAGCCATAATCTTTCCAGATCATTGATGTTCATGGCGTCCAATTCTGTTTCATCTTCTTCACCATAAATATTTACAAAACCGATACGATATATGCCATACTCTTTATGTAGGTTTTTTACTACTTTTCTTCCTGCTCTTCGTATATTCATAAGCTCTCTTCTCTCCTCTCTTCTGCTTCCAGCAAAAATGTATTGCAGGTATAGCTTCCGGAAGCACTGACACCAGCGGCCCCTCCAAGGCTGTCCAGATACTGGCTTCCATTTTTAGATGCGGAAATATACATATAAAAGTTTGTCAAAACATAGTTTTTATTTTCCAGAACATTCTTATAACTGCTGCTAAGCACAAGCCTTGCTCCAAGTTTTTCTGCTTTTTCTTTTACCAGCATAGCAGTTAAATTTACTGCTTTTCGTATTTCCTGTTCGCTAAGTCCGCTTTGATAATAACGTTCCAAAAACAAAACCAGTTCTTCTGCTTTATTTTCATGTGGTTCGCTTTTGACAGTCACATCAACAAACTCAATCGTCTTCCTTTCATCCGCAGCTACAAAAGATCCCTTTGTCAGACGGAGGATTGCACGAAATACAATTTTACCATTGTGTCTGATAAATATAATTTTTTTATTTGCATCAAAACAGGATAACAGACAATCACAATTTGGACCATTCCGATAGGAAATGCAGCTGCGCAGCGGTACTTCTCCTATCTGCATGACCGGAAGCAGGCTGTCCTCTTCCCAGATTTCCCATCCACAATCCACGCGCAGCAGCTTTTCTTTCCAGATTTCTTCTGTATCTCTTTTTATTGGAAAAGCAATTTCCCGTTCCAGATCTCCTTCATGGTATTTCAGCTCCATGAATTTTCCTAATAACTCAGCATTTACGATTCTTCGGATTTCTTCCTTCTTTTTCGGCTGCCTGTTCAGAAAGGAAGTCATAATCTCAGCGCCACCTTCATAAATGAACTTCTGGATATTGGATTTATTTTCCACGACAAAAGCATCCGAAATATTCAATTCTGTCTTTAAATTCTTCCAGGAAGGATCCTGGGCCAGCAGTTTGTCCATCAATGCAGGTAATCCGGAACAGCCATTTAAAAGATTCTGATTATGTAAAAGGAAGTAAACCTGATTATCCCTTGTAAGCTCTTTTAAAAGTTCAGTAAAATCCATTAAAAATATCAGGATCCATATGGCTGTTTCATGCCGAAGATCTCGAATGTTTTTAAAATCCTCCTGCATCCATCTGGAAAGCGGCTTTTTTGACAAAGCTTCTGCCAATCGCTCAACCTGATTTTCCTCTAATGCATCTGTCAGGCAGTCTCTTTTTATCAACTCACGGATCACCCGAAGACGATCATCACTTTTGGAGTATGCTAAACGATCATACAGGTCTATATAGACTGCTTTTACATTGTACAGGATTTTCAATTCTTCAAATACACGAGGCTTCGAAAAAAGTGATTCTTCACTCTTTCTCCAGGGAACTACCATATATTTACAATCCCTTAAATTCTGCTCATTTAAAGTATTAAGATTCAGACATCTTTTATAAACCTCTTCATCCAGAATCAACGAATTCCTGTCAAGGTTTATGAGCCAGTCTCCATTCTTTCGCAAAAGTTCCAGGAAATGTTTCTTCCGTTTCGTAATGGCATACAGGATAAGCTCTGTCTTTTCCAAAGTCAGCTCATAAAGATCCATATCTGGAAGCGGATTTCCATACAGAGTGTTCACATAGGCTGCCTTTCCATTTGAAATCTTTTTAAAATCTGCATCCGGACCTGTCAAAAATCTTATCAGCTTTGGAATGTCTGCATATAATGATTCGTTCCAAAGCCACAAGTGAAGAAAAGAGGCCTGCCATTCTTTTGGAATCTGAGTGAGAACCACTTCCAGTCCATTCCGAATTTCTTTTGGATGCCGGCTCAGTTCTTCCAGCTGTTTCTTATTTAAGCTTTCCGTTTCTTTACAAAACTCGGATAAATAATTTACGAGTTCCATCAGATCCTGCTTCAAAAGTAATGCCAATGATTCCTCATCCTTGAGCAGCTCATAAAGAAGCTCTGTTGAAAAAACCGGATTTATCAAAAGCATGCGTATCTTTATTCCCGCACGGGCAACATCAAACTCACCAATGCAGGTATCAAGACTTGCTACAAGCTGTTTCTTTAACTCTTCTTTCGGTTCCAGAAAAGCATAATATTTCAGATAAACATATACGATCCGGTCCGGGATTTCTTTATCTGCCAGTACTTTCTCAATCTTTTCATAGGGAAATTCGGACAGCTTTTCATTTCCCGCACATTCTATGACCATTCTGATGCGGTCTGGTTCTAAAATAGGAAAATCCTTTTTGTTCATTTTCCCCAAATAGCTGAGTATTTCCGGATCGTCCATCAAAGAAGAAATCGTCTCCTCATTTAACCCCTCCATCAGACCGGAAAGTTCCTGCTGATTTACCAGTCTGGCCGCATTCATACAGGAATCTTCCCCTTTCTTTCCTATCAGGTTCAGGGGAATTGCTGCATTTTTCATTTCCCTGTAAATATTCATGTGCTTTAAGATTCTTTCGATCATCACGCTACCTCTGCCCTTTCTATTAATTCAGTAATCTCCGGTAACTCCATGCATTCGTCCTGGTACATATTTTCTGCCAGCTTAAGAAGATACAGAGCTTCCTTTTTTGCCATAGGCTTTTTCGCTGTTCCTGCAAAATTATCTTTTAAATACGAGGAAACGATCTTACAGTAGAGCTTTTTATGGCCATATGAATAACGACCATTCTTGTAAAACTCATAAATAGACTGAATCTCCTTATCCGTTTTTCTGTTTTCCCGTAATATCTGATTAAACTGCTGTTTGATGTTTTTTTCAGTTTTCCAGTGATCTATCCGTTTTTTCTGTTCCTTTAGCCATTCTTTCCGTTCCTGATATCTTTTCCGATCCTCTTCTGTCATATATTTCTGATACAGGGTTTCTCTTCGATAAGAATCACTTATAAATGGAAGAAGCAATTTGGAAAGCTCATATGCTTCTGACTGTTCCATCCAAAGTGCTGTACTTTCCTTTAAAAGTAAGGCCGTCAGGTATTCTGGATAAATATCCGGATATTCATAAAAAAACTTCTTTTCTACCATTGAAAACAGTTCCCGGTGTTCCTCTTTTCCCAGAACTGGCGAAAAAAATTCGCACTCTCTATGTCGGATAGCATAGTATCCCAAGGAGAAAGTTTCCTTTAAAATCCTCCAGGGGCTTAAGAATTCGCATCCATCCATTCCAATCTCATTGATCAGAAATTTCAGCATAGGATAGGAATGCTCATTACAAAGACCCTTTATTTCACTTTTTAAATATCCTGCCATAAATTCCCATTTCTTTTCCAAATCTGGATCTTCATTTTTATAATCCTTTACAAACTCTTCCAGATACTTTTTTCCATCCAAAATCCCATGCAGGATCAGCCGGTTGAAAACCACATGTAGTTCCGGCTCACTCTTTTTCCAAAAAACATCCTGGTATCTTTTTCCTGTAAGGTTTTCATAACGTTCCAGATACTTCAGCAAACTTTTCGTACTGTATGTTTTGCCTTTCAGAGTATCTGTAACACACGCTTCAAATTCTTCCGAAGAGAGTTCTTTTACCAGAGGATCCCATTTTTCTTCTGTCAGATCAATGTAGTGCCACTCTTCCGGTTCATTACTTCTAAATGGAAACAACGTAAGAAACGTTTTTACATTTTCCACCCTGAACGTTTCATTCATACATTTTTCCAGCCGTTCTTTACCGTCGATACGGACAGAAAGTTTCCCATATGTTCTTAAAATCCGTGAACAAAGTACATAAGCTTCTTCTGGATATGTCTCTTTTCCGGGCAAAAATGCCTCTAATACATTCAGACCAATTTTTTCTGCTGTCAACCCGGAAAGGCTTATCCGATCGGGTCTCTCTACAAAATACATCAGTACAAAATTTAAAAAAGCGGTCTCTTTGTCGGAATATCCAAACATACGCATACGTTTTTCCAAAACGGCATCCGCATTTTTAGCATTTGTGCCTGTTAACTTTACCAGCAGTTTCAGGATATCCAGATCTTTTTTGCGATACCCTTTAAGCTTTGTCATTACTTTGCCTACCATCCACACGAAAAGATTCCATTCAGTAAATACGGATATCTTCCGGTTCTTTGAAAAGCTGTCAGCAAGTCTCTGTTTTATGCCTTCCCACAGTGTTTCATCATCCGGAAGGATGGACATGGCAAACAGCATTTCTTCTGCTCGCTCAAATGGATACGCATGCATGGCCTGTTTCCACCGATTCTTTTCCTTTTCCTCACAGATATAATTGATACTGATCAAAAACAGGTCTTTCTCTCCAAGAATCTGTTTCATCTTTTTCCAAAACAGATCCTTTTGAGTTCCATTGAACATACAGGTCTCCTGCAAAGGCATCATCCTTGCCAGGGCAAGTCCGAGGGCACGGTATATCTGCTTTGTCAAGGTCAGATGTTCTCCGATGCGCTCCAGGACTTCTCCCGGATAGTGCAGTCCATAAGCGGTTTCCATGTCTACTTTCGGCTTTTCCAGAAACATATCATTTTCTTTTAATTGCATATAAATTTTATATTTTTCCTCATTAGATGACAGCTTATAGATCAGGTTCGTCATCTGCCGGTACAGGGTAATATCAAGCCATTCTTCATAAATCTTCCATTCCATCCGATTTCCTCCTGTTTTCCCATATAAAAAGGGGACTGTTCGCCAGTCCCCCAAAATTGTTCTTATGCTGCCAGGATAATCTTCTTTTTCCGGCTTGCATAAGTGATCGCCATTGTAGAATGTTCCATGCCTCGCTGTTTCTGGTATTGCTTTACATCTGCATAATTTGTAAACGAAAGGATCTTACCATTTTCCTCTAACAAGTTCTCTTCGTTATCTTCCATATTTTCACTCCCGCAGGAAACCAGCGTCCAGTTTACATGGCAGACATAACAGGACATGCCTGCAAATCCCAGATACTTATGTACATACTCTTCCGCTGCCTCAGCACTCGGAAAATAACGTGCATACTCCAGGGAACGGCAAACGATCCGGTCTTTGTACCATCCGGCAAAATACCGGTTCTTTTTCAGTTCAAGTACATACCCTGTCAGATAAATCTTCTGTAAAGCATTTTCTTCCTCGTCCATCATATCAAGAAGCTGTTCCGCATAGATTTTTTTCCATTTCAATGTGTTCTTCTTTATTCTTTTACGCAGCATTATCTTTTTCCTCCTCAGTTCCCACAATGAGTTTTTCTATCATTCTGTACAAGTTCCGGAAATTTCCAGCCTGTCTGCGGCGTGTCATGCAATCCTGTTCAAATGCCCGGATCACAGCAGAAGTTCTTGCAAACAGTGTGAAGATTTCCTCATCTTTCAGCTGTATGGTAACCTCTTTTTCTTTCCGGTAGCTGTCTTTTTTACAATACTGCCCGCCATTGGCATTATGCATCGCTACACCGGTGCCATTCTGTATCCTGACAACCCACGGATAATTTAAAACTTCTCCTTTGTTGTTGCGAACCTTCCTCTGTATGGAAAATACTGTAACTCTTCCCGTGTTGGAATTTTTATCCTCGCAAAAGATCTTTTGCTGGAAGAATTTAAATTCCTGTACATTATTCCATATACGGGAGTACAGGTATTTTATGATTTCCGGGCTCAGATTTGCATAAACGCTGATGCTGTCTTCTTTGCTGTAGTCAACCATGACAGCGCGGATCCTGGAATAATCGCTGGCAAAGTCTTCGTGAAAATGCCAGAAATCCTTTGGCTCTGCCATCCGCAAAAAGCTATTAAATTCCAGTAACGTATTCTGTGTCTTATGAACACAGATCTGTTTTGATACATCCGTATTCTGTTCTTTTTCTTTCCTGTTTTTCCTGTTCATCCTTACCTCCTGATAAAACGCAGCAATTTCTTTGTCAGAAGAGCTGGAAGCTGTTCAAGATCCGTAATATCCAGAAAAGATTCCTCATAAATTTCCTGAATTGCTTCCTTGTCGCTTCCGATTGCAGCCGCCTGAAAGAATACTTCCTGCTGCAGCAGCTTTTTCCGAATCTTCTGAAGGTCCCTTTTTGCCCCTGTGCCTCCATACTGGTTTGCATTAGGTGCACCATCACTGATCACAAACAGCAGTTTCTGCTTTTCCGGTCGTTCTAAAAGCCGGCTGCCAGCATACCACAATGCAGTTCCATCCCGGTTGCTTCCATAAGGCTGCATACCAGCGATCCGGAACCGATCCTTTTCATCCGTTTCAAAATCTGCGCAGCAATGCAGATACACCGTTTCGTCTTTCAGGTTCTCATGCCGGTATCCATCTGTATGATGTCCGCACACCAAAACCGGTATTTCTGATTCCATACAAAAATCATACAGGCAAAGTGCTGCAAGAATGGCATGATCCATCCGTTCCCCACACATGGAAAAAGAATTATCGACCAGCACAGCCACACAGATATCCAGCTTTTTTCCTGGCTGTTGTTTCTTAAATACTGCCCCAGACGGTGCAGCTATGTTTCGAAGATCTACCCGACGTCCAAGAAAAAGCTTATGTTCCGTGCGTTCTTTCTGATTTTTCAATATAGGAAGCAGTTTCAGGCGAAGTCTCTTTTTTACCTGTTTAAGCTGCCCCTCATACTTTTCTGTCTGTAATTTTAAAAAATCTGATATCTCGGTCTTACGGCAAAGTTTTTTCTGTACCAGGTCATGGCCTTCTTCAAACGGTATCTCCATCAATTCCTTTTGAAGATGTTCGAAAATTTCTTTCTGTATCTTCTCGTCAAGCGTCTCTTTCGCCATTTCATAAAGGATTTTTTGCAAGGCATTATCACTGGATGCTTCCGTTTCTGAGGCAGGGATGCCACATTCATTCTGTTTGTCTTCGAAGCCACCAGACTCCCTGACACATTTCGGAAGATTTTCACACAGCTGCTGCAGGAACTTCTGAAGTTCTGCAGTACGCCCGTATTCATGGCCTTCCGTTTCCTGATCCTTTCCGTTTCTTTCTGTTTTGTCTTCTGTTTCCGACCCCTGTTCCGTATCCTCTTTTCTGATCTTATCTTCATTTTGCTCAGTCTGTGCCCCTGTGTTACCCTGCTTTTCTTCCTCCGGTTCTTCTTCGGATTCATTCGGGTTTTCCTTTTGCCCTTCACGCTCTTCCTGTTCTGGCTTTTGCTCTTCATTTTCTGTACTGTTCTTCTCTATTTCATCTATGATTTCCGCAAAATATTTCCAGATCATCAGAAGGATATGGTTGGTGGCAAGATATCTCTCCATGTCATCTGCTGCCTTTCCCGCTTCATCAATGACCGGCATAAGCAGTTTTAGTGTATCAATAAGCTCGTAATCCGCACCATCCCAGGCATTGACCCTTGAAGACAAGGCATACTGTGCACACAGGTTCATAAGAATAGATAACCTGTCTTTCTCCGTTTCCAGCATTTCCCTAAGTGTTGGAAGCCATTCCACATTTCGGTCGCGATTCATAAGGATTCCCCTGCGGATGCTTCCCGGAAAAAGGGCGCACATCTTCTCTTCTATGTACATATCATTCAAAAGATTGCTGAGATAGGATGCTGTCTGCAGAAAGATAGAAAGGATTGCTTTATCTTTTCTTTCAAAGTAGACATTCATTGCATCCAATGCCTCTTTTTCCTGTGCATTTTCCGGTGCTGGCTCCTTTGGATACCAGCTGCCATTTAACATATGCTCGGCATACCTTTTTCTAAGTGCAGAATCCGTATACCGGTAATGTCCGCATTCATGTCCCAGAATCCCGATCAGGCTGTCACTTTTTAATTCCAGTGTCAGAAAACTTGACGTAATCTGGTTTCCAAGATTTACGGCAACAGTTTCTCCCTGATTCCATCCTGCAATCCCTGAATTTTTATCATCGTATAACCGTAATGTAGTCAACTTTCCACCCGTGATTTCATGCCCGATCGAGGTCAAAAGATCACGATACTGCGGCGTATGAAATACTTTTTCCGGTGTCAGTTTTTCTTTCTCTGCACATATCCGTTTCCGGTATAAAGCCTTTTTCATTCGTTTCCTCCATCCGTTTTTAATCCACATCACAATGAGGAAGAAGAAAGACGCGTTCCATAGTTCCCCGTTCTTCCCTGTCCATGGATGCTTTACTGAGCAGTGCTGTCCATGCTGACCTCCTGAGATCATTGGAAACCATGTAACTTAACACCCAGTTTTCCAATTCCCGGTATCCGCATACGCCATCTGTAATGTCCTGTTCGATCAAATATTCATGGATCTTGCAGACCGTGGCAGTCATAAAGGACAGAAGTTCTTTGTTTTTAAACCCGGTTCTTTTCATTGCCCTTTTTGCCATTTCCTCTTCTGTCAGGGCTTCCTTTGGCTGAATCAGGTTCATTCGGGAAAGAACTGACTGGTTGAAGTTCTGACAGCCAACATAATCCAGATTGGTGGTCATGATCACAATCGTATCCGGATTTCTCCGTATCTGTTCTCCATTTACCAGATCGGTTACAGCTCCATCGTCAAACAGGGAGTTTAATCTCGTAAGTGTCCCAGGTTTTTCAATCATGGCCGGCTCCTGAATTTCAATCACAGATGGTTCCCTGCATGCCTTTACGATTTCTGACTCTTTTAATAGGAAGTCTTTTTCATTTTTCGACTTTTCATAGCCTTTTTCATAAACTGCTTTCAGGATCTCCCGAAAAGCTTTTTCCCGGCTGATCCCCTCTTCATAAATGCCATTTACCGTTGCAAGAGCTGAAGCCGGATCCATTTCAATGTCTTCCAGACGTGGCAATTCCATTTCCAGATGTGCTATTCCGCCCATATTTGGCACGGTGGTCGCTAAAAGTTCCAGTTCATCCGTTCCAGGTCCACAGGTGAACACATAATATGGAAGCCCTAATATCTGGGCGATCATTCTGGCATCCGTTGTCTTTCCAGTACCGGCATCGCCTGTCAGCATAAACAGCCTTGCCGGTGTCTTATCCACCATCTGCAGGATTTCTTCAGCTTCCTTACTTACCAGATAGTCTTCTGGAAGCGAAGGGATCCTTTCTTTTGTCCTTTCATTTACATCCCATCTGCCAGAGTAGATCTGTTTTAATTCAAAAAGTGTTCTTTTTGTCTTCTCATTTACAGGCAAAAGCACATGAAACTTTCCATAGATTTCATCGTTTGGTGCATATACCCCGGCCGCAATTTTATATTCCGGAAGCACATCCTCCAGTTCCTCTGCACGGAACTGGCTCTTTTCCAGCGGGATTGCCTGCTGCGGATTTGCTATTACTTCGCAGTACATGGCATCGCAGCAGATAAATGCCGCCCGCAGTGCAGCTTCCTTGTCTTCCCATTCCTTTTTTTCCTGTTCTTCAAGTATGTAGAAATTTTTTTTGAACTCTTCGTTAAATAAAGGATTATCCGGGACCAGATTGGCATAAGCTAAAAGGGCCAGGTACTGCTCGCCTGTGTTTTTGCCCTCCCGGATTCCCGGAAGCTTCTCGTTTTTTTCTTCTGTCTTTAAAATCCCACTGAAACGTCCGTTTTTCGAATTATAAGTCATTACATACTTTCCCTGATTTCCAGGATATTCCATGCAGAAATAATTTATGGTATCCCTGCCCCTTTGTATACCGGCAGCACCAGAGTCTTTTTCTTTCCGGATCTGAATCAGTGTCAGAAGTGCATGTAACGTAGGTCCATGAAGGCGGGAGACTTTTCCCTGCTTCCTGATATTTCGCATGGAACAATCCTCTTCATCATAGCTGACTCGTTTTTTCCCTGCTTTTTCCAACATCATCCGAAATGGGTCCGGAATGGGTTCTTTCATAATCCATGGTGCATAAAAACAAAGATCTGGCATTTTGTTCCCTCCTCTTTCATTATGTGATTTTCTGCATACGAAGGAAAGAAACAGGCAGAGCATTGGGTTTTTCCAACGTCTGCCTGTCATTCATTCTTTATGCGCTCTTTTCCTGTTCCAGGATTGCTTCATATATTTTTCGGATACGGTACCCAAACATGGTGTTTCGCCGGCTGATGTAATCCGTCCGGATAGCCTGTGCGATTGCACGTTTGCTTCCCACAATTATAAACCTTTCTCTGGCTCTTGTTACTGCCGTATAGAAAATGTTTCTGCGAAGCATCCACCGGAAACATGGAAGCATTGGAAGGATTGCCATCGGATATTCACTGCCCTGAGCCTTATGTACCGTAATCGCATATGCCAGTGTCAGCGGCCAATAGTCTTCCTCCTGATATTCCATGACCCGGCCATCCCCAAAATCTACACGCATGACCATTTTTTGATCTTTCCGAAAAATCCCTATGACTTCTCCAATATCGCCATTTGCTACTTCATCGTTGTTTTTTGTCTGCATGACCCGGTCACCTTCCCGGTAAGTATTCCTGCCATTTGTGATTTCCGGATAACCGAAACGCTTTGGATTCGCAATGTCACGCAATACCAGATTCAATGCATCCGTACCTGCTTCCGTATCTTTTCGAAGCGGTGACATCACCTGCACTTCTTCCAGAGAACCGTTTCTCTGCAGTACTTCTTTCCGATAGATCTTCTGTATCTTTTGCGAAGCCTCCTCCGGTGTGGAAGCCGGAATAAACTGAAAGGTATCATCAAACACCAGATCCAGCTGATTCTTATTGATCTTAATGGCATTCTGGCTGATGGTGGAATTTCCTTCCTGTCGGAAACATTCATCTAAGACAGTTACCGGAAATACGCCGGAATCAATGATCTCCTGAAATACTTTTCCAGGCCCTACGGATTCAATCTGATCTTTATCACCCACCAGAACCAGTCTGGCACCGGATTTAATACTGGCAAACAGTTTGTCCGCCAGATACATATCGACCATGCTGAACTCATCTGCTATGATCAGGTCATCTGGAATTGGCTGCTCGTTCTTCCATTCTTCCTCTCCAGCTTCTCCGGTAAGCCCTATGGATTTATGGATCGTCATTGCTGGATACTCTGTACATTCCCGCATTCGCCTTCTGGCGATGCCTGTAGGTGCACATAAAAGGATCACCGCATTTTTATCCAATGCTTCCTGTACAGCAATGATGAAACGGATCACCGTAGTCTTTCCTCTGCCGGGTCCTCCTGTAATGATGGATACCGGGTTTTCAAAGACATTTTTTACTGCCACCTGCTGTTTCGCATTCAAAATAATATCCTGTTCTTTCTGGATCTTTCTTAAAATACGGTCAACATTTACAGCCATTCCCGTCTGCATATGGAGTCTGACTAATGCGGCAGCAGCTCCCAGTTCGGCCTGGAAGCTTTTGCGTGTATAAAACCCTCCATCGTGGCAGACCAGGCTTCCATCTGTATGGATCATATCATTGCCTGTATCCCGGATTGCCCGTTCAGAGACCGGTGAAACATCTTTGTTGTGATTTAAAAGTTTTTCGACACGTTCTATAATGTCCTCTCTTTTTAAATACAAATGTCCTTCGCCTTCTGCTTCTGACATAATATGCAAAATAGCAGCCTTAATACGAAGGGGATCATCTGCACGGAAATGTTTTGCCTTTACTGCAATCTGGTCAACAGTCAGAAATCCAAATCCATGAACCTCACAGAGCCGGAAAGGCTCCTCCTTCACGATCATAACTGCAGCAGAACCAAATTTCTCCTGTATTTTTGAAACTTTTGCAGGAGTCACCCCAAAAGGGGACAAATACATCATCAGTTCCCGGATGGAACTGCTTTTTTGATATCCTTCCAGAATATCATCTAAGCGTTTCTGCGTAATTCCTTTTACCCGAAGAAGTTTCTCCGGGCTGTCATTAAAAACATTCAGTGTATCTTCCCCAAACGTTTCTACGATGCGGGCTGCCATTGCCGGTCCGATCCCTTTGATCAGGGATGACGACAAATAAGTCCGAATACCTTCTTTTGTGGTTGGCATGGTTACTGAAAAATTGCTCACACTATACTGCATTCCATATTTTGTGGGTTTCCAGTCTCCCGTCAGTTCCACATCCAGGCCTTCGTTCGCCGGAAGTTCGGTTCCAAATGCCTGAAATATTCCATAATTTCCATTCTTTTGTTTTTTTACTTCCTCCGGTAAATCTTCATTGGTCATGTAGGAAGCTACCGTATATCCACTTCCTGCATTATAATAGATCTGCCGGATGGCTTTACAGCAAATGCTCATGTTCCAGCTCCTCTCTACCATGAGATCCAGAGATAATTATTGCATCCCATACTGGTGATGAAACCATCCTTCTTTAGTTTTTCCCGGATCACCTCTGTCTGTCCAAAAGGATATCCTTTTAAAATTCCAACCCTTCGATATTTCCTTTTTCCAATGGAAATACTGCAGATTCCTTCCCTGTTTACTGAAAAACGGTTTCGATTTTCAGATTCCAGAGTTTTCCGAATCGCCTGGATCCGCTCAAAGCCTTCATCTTCGTACCATATGGCAGCCTGTGCCCTGCATCTTGCCTGCTTCTCCTGATTATCGAAATTTACCGTTTCCGATCCCTTCTCATGATTTTTCGGTAAATCCTCGGTCTTTTCAGCATCTGCATGTACTTTACGGGCATCTGCATTCTTTTGCTGTTTGTTGTCATCATCATTCTCATTCGTTTCCTCCTTGTCCTTTTTCATAATAAATTTTTCATAGAAAAACAATCCTGCTGCAACCGGAATGACCAGTGAAAGGGACTGTATGATCACTGCCAGAAATATCGGCCATAAAAATGGTGATACTAACAGACCAAAAATTCCAGTTATCACGCACAGCTTTTTATGTGCAGACAACCATTTGTTCATTTCCTCCATCATAAGCATTTCCTCCTATGATTTGCTCAGTCAAAATCCAGTTTTTCATCATCTGTTTCCATGTACCGGTCATCAATATCCTGACTACGCTCCCGGCTTCTTGCCGAAGTTCCTCTGGATCTTGTCCCGCCAGAATTTGATCTCCGTCTGTCATCTGATGCATCTGTCCTGGTATTGCTTCTGTATCTTCCACCTTCACGTTCCCTGTCATAGTCACGGTCATCCATTTCTGCTGCTCTTTCACTTCTGGTGCTTCTGGAAGCTGAACGCTGGTTTTCTGCACGGTCAGAACGGTTTCGATTAGAAGATGCCCTCGTTTCTCTTTCCGGTTCTTCCCGCTCGTCATTTCCAGATTCTAAAGCTTTCTTACTTTCTGCAAAAGAAATCTCTTCAATCATAAGCCACATGCCGTAGACATTTTCACCAGCCCGATTCTTGTAGTTGTCATTCTGCATACGGCCTTCTACCAGAATCTTGATCCCCTTAAACAGATATTTTTCCGCGAACTCTGCTTTTCGGCCAAAAGCCGTACAGCTGAAGAAATCTGCTTCCGGATCTCCTCTTCGTACAAATTTCCGGTCTACCGCCAAGCGAAAGTTTGCAATGGCAAGTTCACCATTCTCTGTCTGTGTGTAGCGTAAATCAGGATCTTTTACTACTCGTCCCATCATGATTGATTTATTCATAGTTGTCCTCCCATAGCTTTATAAGGTTTTCCAGTTTCATTCCAGATGCTCCCGCATACATTTGACTAATGCTCCCATACCATTTTTTCGGATCTCGCGGGCAGCAGAGTCAGCCGTACATAAATTTTTCGCCATCTCCAGTGATTCTTCTCCCGGATGTGTTGCAAACAATACCGGTATCAGATAAAACAGAGATTTTTTGACCAGCATATCATATGCCATCTTAAAAGATTCAGGCGAAGTTTCTTTTCCATCTGGATTACATACAATCTGCCATACTCCTGGATATTCGATAATCCATTCAAGAAGGTGCACGACCTCCTTTTCCATCTTTTTTCGTTTCATAACGCCCTCCTTGCATTTTGAGTTTCCTTGTGTTTTTTTGTGATCCTCCTTTCCGTATTTGCTGATCTGTACTTGTTGTCTGCCATATTTTTGCAACAAAAAAAGGCCATTTAGAAATTTTCATTCTAAATGACCTTATTTATTACAAAGGCAGGAGGCTTTTGGCTCCTTAATGTTTTACTCCCGGTCAGACCCGGAACCAGCGTTTCTTATCTGTGTCTACAGATACAAATACAAATCTCACAATCATATTAACACAAGATATTGTTGACGTCAATCGCACTTTTACTATATTTTGTATTTTCGATTTTCAAAGATTTAATCAACTTCTCGTATTACTTACGGAAATGTAATTTTACCATTTTTATTTATACGAATCTTAAATGTACCACCAAACATTTTATTGTTATTTTTTTATCTCTACAGTAAAAATATCCAATTGCGGTATCTCATCCCTCTCTTCGATTAAATTATTTTTTTGTCATATGATTTTAATTTCTATTTTTCCTTCCACTGGGCTATATAAATCCAGAGGATCTTCATCACTTTCATAAACACGTCCTTCGCCTTCTCCGTAAGTATCTTCTATTCCAGTTTCATATTTTTTATATGTTGTTCTGTTTTTTTCTTCTTTATTTACATATAATTCTAATGTCACCGTTTTAGCATCTGGAGAAATTCCTTTATATTTTGTATTATTTCTGCTTTCTTCAAACACAGTCTCTGTGTCTCCATAATTTGTCATTCTATAAAGCCCCTGATTTCCTTTATCGTCGGTTCCTATTAAATAATAATCTTCATATTCTTTATTATCCAAATTTCCATAAATTGTACTTGCCAAATCGTTTAAGCTCATTTTTGAAATCGTCAGATTTTGATTTGGAGATATCTTTATTTTTTTATTCACATTTACATTTATGGTATTCTTCTCCAGTTCTTCCCAATTTGATGAAAATTCAAAAATATAGTCATCCGTATTATATAGAACGTATTTTTTTCTGTTTGGTTGCACTTTTTTATAAATTTTTTTGTTACCATAATTCCATTATCACTATAACATATTATCTAATCATTCTTCTCTCCCTGGTCAACTATTAATATCGTAATCTACTTCTGCAAATAAAGCTACATGCAAAAAATGAAAAAAGGAGCTGCCATTCCATGTGTATTCATGAAAGGCAGCTCCTGCTTAAATCATTTTTGTTTAACTACTACTTTTACTTTTTTGCGGATCTTTCCAGATTTCACTGTGATATAGGCTGTTCCCTTTTTCTTTCCGGTGATCACACCCTTGGAATTTACCGTCACGATCTTCTTATTCGAAGAACTGTAGGTAACTTTCTCCTGGGAAGTGATCGGGCTGATGACCGGTTTCAGCGCAAGTTTTTTATTCCTTGCAACGGTCACTCTTGATTTCAGTCCGGTGATCTTTGTTGTTCTTACCGTTGTTTTCTGCACAGTAATGGAAATGACCTGTTTCTTGCCGCTGGCCAGTGTAATGGTCACTTTGGCTTTTCCGGCTTTCAAGCCTTTCATCGTTCCCTTTCTGTTTACAGAAACGATTTTCTTATTGCTGGAAGTCCAGCTTTTAACGGAATCACCCTTTGCAAGTCTGGAAACCTTTATTTTGGAAGTAGACTGTTTTACTTTCAGCTTAATGCGGGTAGCCGTTACCTTGATCGTAGGTGTCAGTTTTTTGCCGACGGTCCTCTTTTCCTTGCGGCCCTTGTTGCTGGTACGCATCTGTACAGCCGGTGAAAATACCGTGGCTGCAGAGATCGTTTTCCATGGTCCGAACACCTCCGGTACTTCTGTAGGTGTTGGTGTCGGAACGTTTTCTTTCCGCTGTATGGTAAGAAGGTAGTCTGTTTTTCCGCTTCCGGCAGCTGTTACCGTGATCTTCACCTGTGCTTCGCTTGCATCTGTTTCCCAGTATACATTTACACGTTTCGTTTTTCCGTTTGCCACAACCGGCATGGATACTTTCTCAACACCTTTTACTTTCTGTACCGTTACCGTGGCATCCCCATCTGAAGGTTCCACATAAAGGCGGAGGAACTTTTCCTTATTTTCCCCTTTGTCTGCAAGATACGAAACGGTATAGCTGGTTTTGGTGCTGTCAAATACCGGTGATAATGTAAGATATTTTGAAGTATCTGTAAAAGTATTGCTGGTACTTACCACCAGGTTTGCCAAGGAGGAATTTCCAAGCCCGCTGGTAAGGTGGAAGATATAATCCCTGCTCTTTCCGTTCAGTGTTGTTTTAACCGTAACATCTGCCTGTCCGGATCTTACATCTGCCACATAAGTTCCATTGGAAGCTTTTCCGTTGACAGTCAGGGTACATCCGGCAGGTGCTTTAAATGTCAGGGTCACTTTTGTAGCATTTTCAGCAACCCTTAAGGTATGCTCTTTTTCCGAACGTTGGAATGCTTTTTCCCAGTTGACCCGGCCAGTATCTGCTTCTGCTGATACACTGTCAAGGTAAGCTCCATTTGTTTCCAGTGCCATCAGATAACAGGAGTCATTCTTATAATAAAGTGTCCCATCCCTGTCTACGCAGATCGGACTGATGCAGTACTCCTGCTGTGCGAGTACCGGACGGAAGAGTTCTTTCGGTTTTCCGGAAGTCTGGCCCGGCTCATCTGTCAGCATATAGATACCGCCAGGTTTTGCATTGTAGGTAAAATACAGATAAACACGTCCATCCGCTTGGCCATCTCCATTAAAGTCCTGGTTTTCATAAGCGGTCGAAAGAAGCGGTGCTGCCTGCGGATATCCCGGGATAGAAACTTTATATGCAAGGGAAAGACCGGAAGCAGATTCTGTCAGGACATCAAAATGGTGTCCCCCATCCGCATTGTACTGTCCGCCGTTTCCGCAGACACCTACATAGATTCTTCCTTTATAGACGACCGGTGTGGATGTTGCCGCACCGCCCAGGTTATAGCTTGCCACTGCACCGAAAGTACCATCTGCATTCATGGCAACCCGGTAGAGATAGCCGCCTTTGGTCGTAAAATAAACATATCCGTTGTTATAAACAATGGTGGATCGGATATCGCCGATCATGTCCGTGCGCTTGTCGATCAGCTGTCCGGTGTGCGTATTAACTGAATACAGGATAGAAGTATAGGCATCACCGGCCCCGTCATCAGAACCAAACACCAGATAATTTTCGGACGCATAAGCACCTGTCCAGTAAAAACCGCCCTTATGGTTATATTTCCAGGTACAGTATTTTATCTCATCACCTTTTGACGGGTCTTCATCTGTAACAGAAAGGCAGAAGTAAGAACCAGGGGTTGTATCCGAAGTCCAGGTTCCGGTATAAATATATCCATCCTTATAGGTGATCGGGGAAAGTGTCTGGCCTCCCAGGCTCTCACTGATCCAGAGGGATTTTAAAGAAGTGGCACTCAGTGCCTGGATCTGTCCGCCGCCGATCTGTGCAAAAAGCATTCCTTCCGCATAAGCAAGCGGGATCATGGCATACTGCATATTTCCGTGCATCTGTTCACTGGTCTGCACGATATCCCCGGTATTTTTATCTATTTTATAGATGAACTGTCCGGATGCCACGTAAAGATAGCCGCCCAGGATCAGTGGAGGGGTAAGTGCTGCATCCCATCCCTTTGCATCCAGATGCAGGGACCATTTCTGCACCGTTGTATCCTTGCTTGCCGGCGTGGAGGTATTGGTGATCCCGTTGTTTGTTTCACTGTTCCGGTAACTGCTCCAGTCATTATCCGTGATCTCTGGCTGCGTTGCCGTCTGCTGTTCCAGTTTTACCTGGATCTCTGTTTCCTCACCTACCGTAAACTTCTCTCTTCTGGAGATATATCCATGTCGTGACACATTCCAGGTATACTCATCCCCGTAATAAAGAGAATCATACACAGAAGCATCTTTGGAAGGTTCCACACGCTCCCCTTTAGAATCATATACACTGACCACTGCATCCGATGGATCTGTTACAAAAGCGATCGAGGACTTTGCTTTTTTATGTACGGTGATCGTATAGGTGCCTGTGGATGTATAAGTGATATCCTGATAAGCCGGATCCTGATAAGTCCCGTCTTCGTTCATCTGGAAAGTGATCCTGGTCTCAGAACCGTCAAGTGGGATCTCAATGGCATTGCTGCCGGATACTGCCTGTCCGTTTACGGTAAGGCCATACCACTTGTCATTAAAGGCTTTTGCAGAAACTTTTACAGATTCTGTATTCTCACCCACTGTCACATCATAATCCCTGGTGATACCGGCACTGTCAAATTCTGAGATCAGGTTTTTGGCCATGTCCGTGTCCGAGGAAAGGTAACAGCCGATCATGGAAAGATCCAGCCTCCGGAGCACTACGATCTTGTAAGTCTGGCTGTCTGTGGCTGTACCGGCTGTTACTGTGTAAACAGCCCTTTTTCCATTATCCTTTGTAAAAACATTTGAAAAATTATAACGTTTTCCATCGGTATATCCGGTTGCAATGATCTCACTCTCAACCGTCTTTCCATCAAGATCGCAGGCAGATAACCGGATCGTTGATCCCTCCGGCGCATCGGCCCCCAGATCTGCCGTTACATAAAATCCGGTAGAATTATAACTGGATCCGATCTCAACGGTATAGGTTTTCCCGCCATAAGTTTCATCCAAATCTTCCCTGCGGCTGATCTCCAGAGGATCCTTAACGCCATAGCCGGAATACACACTGAGATCCTTGAGATATTCTTTCGTACTGTTCTCCCCGGCAGATGGAGCATCCTCAAAGGTAAGTTCTGCAGAATCTTCATCGTCAGAGCCGTCCATGACCAGTTCCTCCTGATCCTCGCCGTTAAATTCCCCCTCTGAGAATTCCGCATCTTCTGGTTGCTCTGTTTCCGGTTCTTCTGTGATCTCCACGTCACTGTCTCCCGGCTCTTCTGTGATCTCGGTCCCTTCCTGGACATCCGGCTGTGCTTCCGTCTCTGCTGCCCCGGAAGAAAAATCACTTTCCATGGATATGTCGGCTCCATAGACCGGAGCTGTCCCTGTCAGCATGCTCACCGACAGAAGGACTGCCAGCCATTTTCCTAGTCTTCCTTTCATCTGATGTTTACCTCCCTTTTGGATTTTTTACTGCTGAAGCAGTGGATTCCTGCTTTTTATTTTTCTGAAACTGCGTCTCGCTCCTGTCCATAAGAGCAGGTACAAAACTCCTGCCAGTGCAAATAAGGATAGAATCCTGGTAAAGAGTTTCATGTGCGTCCAGGTGTCTGTTACTTTACTTCCTACCAGTTCCGGGATACTTTTTCCTTCGTTTTTGGAGGAAGCGGATGCTGTCCCGGATGTAGTCTCTTTTTCTTTGCTTTCAGTCAGTTCTTCTGTGGATGACTCTTCTGTTTTCTCTTTTGTTTTGTCTTTTACGGCATCCGCTTTTTTGCTGCTTTTCTTTTCACCTGATGTACCGGAACCGGAGCCTTTTTTCTTCGTACCTGCATAAGCCGTCAGTTTCTTTTCCTTGTTTTCGTCTGTGCTATCCAATCCGTTCTTTCCGGATGCCGTACCTTTTCCGCCAACCGTTTTCAGATTTGTAAGGGATCCTTCCCCCTTATTGCCTTTGCCCGGGACTCCGGCTTCACTTTTATTTCCACCATATCCGGGTCTCTGGGCGATCGAACCGGAATTTCCATTGCCCCCATTTCCCGCTGTCCCGTTATTCTTCTTTCTGACATCAGGGATCCGGATCACCATCGGACTGCTTACATTGCCTGCAAGGTCTTTTACCACGATCACCACATCTTTTTCACCTTCTGACAGGCCTGTAATGGTCAGGGTATCGCTTCCTTTCAGTACTTCTCTTCCCTCTTTTGAGGTATCCGGGGTCTGTACTTTCGCACCGGCCTCTATAACACGGTAATAGCATTGTCCCCTTTCACTGGTCTTATATACTACTGAGGCCTGGTCCACGGATATCCTGCTCGCACTGATCTTTTTCAGTTCCGGCGGGGTCTGATCCGTAATCCCAAGTGTCAGGTAATAATCCCTCCGGGTGCCGTCCTGTGCGGTTACCTGCACCCGGACCATAGCTTCCTTTTCCTGGTCTCCGAAATGGATTTTCCAGTAAACATGCCCCTTTCCATCGTTGCTTTCTTTGATGGTCTCATCTTTTTCCACGGTAGAATGCTTCACTCCGCTCAGCGCATAGATCTTGACCGTGGCATGTTCTTCTTCCGCTGTCAGCCAGATGTTCAGACTCTGGCGTTCCCCGTCATAAACCGCCTTGTATCTGTCACGGTCCTTGTTTAATGCGGGATCTAGTTTTAAGATCCCTTTTCCCCAGGTATCGGAGCTGGATATATATAATTCTTTCAGATCCGCATTGCTGCTTTTAACTTCCGGAGTGACGGTCGGTTCCGGTGTAACAGAAGGCTCCGGTGTAACGGATGGCTCTGGAGCTGCGGTTGGTTCTGGTGTAGCGGTCGGTTCCGGTGTAACAGAAGGCTCCGGTGTAACGGATGGCTCTGGAGCTGCGGTTGGTTCCGGTGCAGCGGTTGGTTCCGGTGCAGCGGTTGGTTCCGGAGTGGCAGTTGGCTCCGATTCTGCAGTCGGCTCCGGAACGGCGGTAGGTTCTGCGGGTACCGATGGTTCTGCCAGCGTTTCCCCTTCCGAACTCTCTGTGCTGTCTGCTGCATAAACTTCCCTGACAAAGATCGCATCTGTTTCTGGTGCAGCCCCTCCTGCCAGAAGTCCTGCAGAAAGGGTCCCGATAATAAATTTGTTAATGATCGGTCTCTTTAAATTGTTTTTTTTCATTACCAGTCCCCCCATACTTCGCCGTTATCCCCGACACCCAGATCTGCTCCGGAATACAGGGTAAAGCGAAGCCTTACTTCGTCACCGTCTGCCGGGAAATAGCCCGACATTCCAATGTTCATATATTCACCGTTTACAAAATACATCCAGCCGGAATTCATGGTAAAATCAAATTCTCCCAGCCAGTTGGCATCATGCCCGGACAGCTGGCAGTTTACTTCTGTCAGATGCGCCATCAGGTCATCCGGGATCGAAGCTCCGGAAGTGATGCCGCCGCGTCCGATAGCTTTCAGGTAAAAACCTCCTGTTGCACTTCCATCATTCCTCCAGTCAAACCCGCTGTTCTGCAGAAGCCTTAAGACCACGGAGGAAAGCTGTTCGCCCTGATAAAAGTCGATGGATGTCGCCGGCAGGATTGTCCCAAGTCCGACAGTCCCCGCCTCAATGCTGACCGTGATGGAGCCGGCAGGTTCTTCCTGGCTCTCATCCCCTTTATAGATGGTAAAAGTTGGAAGCGTGGTACTCCACCCCTCATCATCCGTTGCCTTGATATCCACAGTGTTGCTGCCCTCATTCAGATCCAGACGGTAAGCCAGGATTCCCGGCGAAGGCTCCCCTTTTGAAGAAAGTCTTTCACCGTTTCCATATACTTCCAGTGCCGTAGAGGATAAGCTGTTCCCGTACCAGTCTACCGCCTGTACATAAAATGTACGGTATGCGGCATTTACCGTTTCCCCGTCAGTCAGGTCTGTGGCGATCGTTGGATAATGGTCTTCCTCCGGTTCCTGTGTCGGTTCCGGCTCCGGAGATGGCGTCGGCGTTGCACTGAGCGGTACCTGCGCCCCATCCTGGTTCCGGTCATCGTCCTGGTCCGGTGTTTCTTTCCGGCTGTCATCATCCTGGTCACCATTTTTGTCATAATGGATGGTATTGTCTTTGGAGCTGTCATTATCCTCTCCTGTAGAGCCGTCTTCCGGATCGGTATCCCCTTTTTGGGTATCTTCCTTCTGGCTGTCCGGTTCCGGTGTCTGGGAAGCTTCCGGCTCTGATGTCGGCTCCGGGGTGACAGTCGCCTGTGCCTCTTCCTTTTTCTTTTCCGGTTCTTCCTCCGGTTCATCTTCCAGGATCTGTGCCTGTTCTTCAAAGGAAGATTCTTCACCCGTGGAAGCATCTTCCTGGCTTCCGGCATAAGCATATCCCTTTCCAAGATAGCCCTTTAAGGAGCTTTCACTGTTCACCCCCTGTACCGGATTTTCACTTTTCTCCGGTTCATAGTTTTTCATTCCCAGAAATAATACTCCAGCAAAAAGCAGGAGACAGACAATAGCTGTCAGAAAGGAAAGCCGGTTATTCTTTTTTCTCTTTTTCATGGTCATTTCCTCCTTAATACAGCCTTTCTATATATTTCATGATCCAGTTTCCATACCAGCTTCTGGCTTTTTTCAGTTCTTTTTTCATCTTCTGCACGCACAGAGCGGTATCCTTTCGTTCTTCTTTTGATACAGCATGGGGACTGAACGCAGCCTTTTCCCCGATAACGCTTGTTTTTCGGTAACACTTCATGGCATCTTCCGAATAAAGCTCAGGGCCATGATAATAAAGAAGCCGCGCATATCCGGCCATGGCGCGAACCGCCTGGCGGTCATCTTCACTTTCAAACAGTTTTCTCCGTCTTCTGTTTGCGTGGATGCGGAGCACACAGACCGTAAAGATAAATATCAGGCAGAAGAGGTCAAATACCGCAAGCAGGAGGATCAGAAGCTTTTCGATTCCGAACAGTGCCAGTTTTAAGCTCCAGTGTGTCTGGATGTTCTCCTGTGCAGGCGGTTCGTCCTGTGCTTCCGGGATGGCGGCTGCTTTGGCTCCTTTTGCCTCCAGGCCTGCCGTAAGGTCTGCTTCCTCCATGACATTATAGTATTCCGGTGTCATTTCTACCGGTACCCATCCAAGGCCGTCCATATAGATCTCGGTCCAGGCATGTCCATTCTTTCCCGGGACTTCTATCGTATCCCCCGGGTTTTTATCTTTGATATCTTCCGGTGTGATCAGATAGCCTTCCACATAACGGGACGGGATCCCGTAATAACGGAACATCAGTGCCGCTGCCGTGGCATAATGGACACTGTGGCCGATCCTGGTGTTTGTCAGGAAGTCCTCTGCAAAATCCCCCTGTCCGGTATACGGATCGGCTGCCGTGCTGTAAGTCAGGTTCTTTTCCAGATAGGAACGGATCCTGCTGATCGCTGTATAGTAATCGGTATGCCCCTGTTCCCGGTTTCCACCGTCCCCCAGTTCTTTGCGGAACAGGGTTTCCAGTGCACCGGACAGCTTCGTATCCTGGCTGTACACAAATGCGTTGTAATAACTCTCATCATCACGGTAGGAATCCCCTTCATCCCTGGCAAGTGCCTGATAGACCCTTGCCCCCAGCACCGTAAAATCTTTTACCAGGTTTCCATTTGCCTGATAGTGATAGTTTCTTGCTCCAAAGAGTCCTTTTGCTTTTAACATACTGTCAGCAAACGGTGTCTCTTTCCTGTATCCGACAGGCAGTTCTGTGATCTCATAAGGGGTATAGAGATAACGGCTGTCTGCCTTTTCATTTTTTATATCCACTTCGGATACTTTGTCAGAAAGGGCATCATCATCTGCAAGTGCCCTTGCACGGCTTAGCTGGGTCTCCCCATAAAATCCATCCTGATGGAGCCAGTAAAAGAGCGTCCTCTGTTTATAGGCATCCTCCGTATCCAGGCTTTCCCAGGAAGAACCGTCATACACGCTTCCCACAAATCCTCTCAGGTAGAGAGAATCCGGATTTTCCATGGTAACGGAAAGTGCCGTATCGTCTGAGGCACTCCAGGCACCGCATTCTTTCAGCTTTCCATCCGGAAGGGTATTGATCTTTCCTTTTTTGTACCGCAGGCTGCTGATCCCGTCCAGGGCCTCTTTTTTAGCTTCTGTGACAAGTGTCGAGGAACCATAGTCTTCGGACGGCATAAACTGTTCCAGAAGGATCCCGGCTGCCAGCATTACCGCACATGCCAGGATGCTTCCTGTCAAAAATGCCCGGCTGCTCTCTGCCCGGTGGCGTTTCCTTCCAGAACGGGAAAGGATAAGATTCAGTTCCAAAAGGATCCCCATGTAAAAAATAACTCCTGTGCCTGCATCCGGTTCCATACCAAGGATTCCCGAAAGGATGGGAAGTACCAGAGCCCAGGCAAGCACCAGTAGATAAAACTTCAATTTCAGGATAAGGAATCCGCAGACTGCCGCTGCTATCCCAAGATAGATAAGAAATATCAGGCGGGAGACATCCTCTCCCTGTATCCCGGCAGTCTCAAACCGTTCCAGATAAATCCCGGCACGGCTTCCCAGGATGTCTGCCATATCATTCCAGTATAATGCCATGCCGTCTAAGAGCTGTCCATGGAACAGGAAGATCCCTGCAATGGAAACCGCTCCCATTCCCATCCGTCCATAAAGCCCATATCTTCCCATTCTTTCTGTTGCAGTACAGAACACTGCCATAAGAAGCACGCTTCCCAAAATCGGTGCCATGCGTTCCTGCTCAGTAAGGACACTCATAAAAAGCAGGAGCCCTCCGCCTGCACTAAGCCAGATCAGTGCAGTTTCCAGCAGGATACCGGACAGTTGTTTTCCATATGCTGTTTTTGACTGTCTTTTGGATTCTGTGATCCGTATTTCCATAATACCTGTTCTCCTCCACTGTCTCTGCCGCCTGTGCCGCATCCTACGATAGTCACTTCTCCCTTTGCTGCCAGGAGTTCTGCTTCTTTGTCCTGCGGGTCGCCGGTTATATATACATAGTTTGCAAAATTCTGTATTCCCGGGTCTTTCAGATATTCCCGTACTGTGACCGGTGTTTTTGCATCACTTCCATAACGCAGGAAGCGGTACAGGATGTTTTCGCGGTCCTCTTCTGTACGGATCTTCTCCAGCCGGAACTTCCCAGTGCTGTGGTCATAGACTCCGGCCTGGCAGGAGATCTTCTTTTCCATAAAGCTCTGAAGGACTGCTGAAAAGACTTCTGCCACCGTTTCCGCACGCTGCGGATCCCGGTCTGCCTGAAATGCTTCTGCCAGGATCAGTACCGTATCATCCACCGGGAAGCTTTTTTCCCGGATCATGATGTCATCCAGCTTTCCGGACAACTTCCAGTGGATCTGCCGGATACTGTCACCGGAACGATATTCCCGGATGTCATAAGTTTCTCCCGGATCATCCCCCGGGCGGCTTCCAGAATAGCGGAAACTTTCCATGTCGAATCCTTCCCTTGTAAAAAGGGAAAGCTCACCTTTTTGTCTTTCCGGCATTACAACCGTATAAGCACTTGCGTCTGCTTTCCTTTTTAAAGAAAAGACACGAAAAAAATCCTGGCATTTCCAGTCAGAAAAACAAAATCTGATACAGCCGCACCAATTGCTTCCAGCCTCAAATTCAATGACCTGCTTTTCCTTTCCTCCCAGGGAAAAGGAAATCGGGATCACCCCTTTTTCCCCGGTAAAAAGATTTTCCCATCTGAGCACTCCTGCTCCGCCAAATACCGGCCATGCAGACTGATTTTCCAAATACATTTTTCCATGGAAACACTCCATTCTCTCTGATGCCTTTGGGAGATGCAGTTTGATAACGGCTTTTTTTCCGGACAAAACCACACTCCCTGCAGAAAAGATCAAAATAAGAACGGTGAGCAAAAGAACCGCTGCAAAAAGCCATGTGCCTGTAATTACTGCTGCTCCTGCCATGCAGACCAGCCACAAAATCCACAGGATCCTGTTCTTTATCATCCTTCCACCTTCGGTTCCGGCACTTCTGACAGGATCTCAGAAAGGATCTCACGGGCAGTTTTTTCCTGATACCTTGCCTTGGAATCCAGGATCATCCTGTGTGCCGCAACGTCCTTAAAGACATCCTGTACGTCCTTTGGAATAACATAATCCCTTTCTTTCATATAGGCAGCTGCTTTTGCCATCCTTACCAGTGCCAGGGTTCCACGCGGGCTTAATCCCAGCGTGATCAGCACATGTTTCCTTGTAGCTTCCGCAAGGTCTGCCACATAGTCGAGCACCTGGTCTGCTACATAGATCTCCTGTACCTGTTTCTGGAGTTTCAGCACCTCATCCCGGGTAACTACGGTCTTTGCATTTTCCAGGGGATTTTCCCTCTGTCTGTCCCTTAACAGTTCCACCAGGCTCTGGTGATCCGGGTACCCCATGCTGACACTGACCATAAAACGGTCAAGCTGTGATTCCGGAAGGAGCTGTGTACCGGAAGAGCCCACCGGGTTTTCTGTGGCAATGACTACAAACGGGGATGGCACACAATGGGTTTCCCCGTCTACCGTCACCTTTCCTTCTTCCATTACTTCCAGAAGGGCAGACTGGGTCTTACTGGAAGTACGGTTGATCTCATCTGCCAGTAAAAGGTTGCACATGACCGCTCCCTCATGATAGGAGAACTGTCCGCTCTGTTTGTCGTACATGGTAAATCCGGTCACATCGGAAGGGACAACATCCGGGGTGAACTGGATACGGTTAAATTCCATTCCCATAAGACGGCTCAGTGCCAGTGCGGTCGTTGTCTTGCCGACACCGGGCACATCTTCCAGAAGCACATGCCCTTTTGCGAGCACTGCCATGAGAATCTTATCTGTAATTTCTTTTTTTCCTTTAATGATCTTCTCCAGCTGATCCTGGAGTTCTGTTATTTTCTGCGGCATTTTTTCCTCCATCCTTATCTGTGGTCTGTCATATCAAAAAAACTGTTTTCCTTATCCTGGTAACGCTGGTAAGCCACCAGTGCACAGAATCCCTGGTCTGTTGCCATGGGGTTGCTTTCCCCGTCCAGGGTATGTTTAAAACTTCCATCCTTCTGATAAAAAGTCATCAGGGTATCATACAGGCCTTTTCCATCTTTCTGGAAGCGTTCATCTTCATTGCAGTCTACGCCTACCGCACTGAGGGCGATCACGGTCTGGGAAATAGATTCTGAGCTCTTTGCGCCAAATGCGGTATAACCGCCATCATCGTCCTGTATATCTGCCAGAAATTCCACACCCTTGTCAATGACTTCCTTTACATCTTCTTCATCCTGGTATGGTTCCAGGCTCTGCAGTGTCATGGCGGTCAGATCCACATCCCCATCTTCTGCGTTATCATCCAGGGAAAATCCGCCATCTGCTTTTTCCCGTTCCAATATGTAATCCAGATATTTCTGTTCTAGTTCCCCGTCTTTATTGGCATCCGGGTCATCGGCATTTAAGGCGATCAGTGCATAAATGGCACCGTTTAATCCCTGGGAGACCACTGCATCAAAATCTTCCAGCGGCTTTTCAATATCGTAACCGCCAATATCTGTCGGATCTTTCCCTATGGATTTCAGGGCCATGACTGCCCTGGAATACTCGGTATAACGGTTATCGCTGAGCACGCCTTCCTGGTCTTTGACACGTTTTTCAAGATTGGCCCGGTATTTTTCAAAATAGTTTTCATCTACCGTTTCTCCTGAACGGGCAAGTGCGATCACTGTCCATTCCCCACCCAGGGTATCTGATGCCGGTGAAGTTACGGTTTCCTGTTCATAAGCAGCTGTCTTTTTCAGTGCATCTTCCAGCTTTGGGGTTCCGCCCCCGCAGCCTGTCAAAAGCCCCGCTGTGGTAACTAACACCAGAAGCTGGCATGTCCGTTTTTTTAATCTGTTCATAATTTCCCCCTCGTTTTTTCGTTTATCTGTTTTATGCAAAGAATCACATCTTCTTTATTGGAACATTCTATCGTCCAGGTCCGTTCCTTTGTGCAGGGAAGAAGTTTTAAAACCTTTTCCCATGGAATTGTGCCCTTTCCTAAGCCCAAATGGGAATCCCTGTCCCCTGCATTGTCATGGATATGGACATGTCCGACATATGGAGCAAGTTCCTTCGCCCATTTAAGGACAGAGATTTCCGAATAGCAGTGTGCATGCCCCATATCCAGACACAGCTTAAAGTTTGGATGATCCACGAGCCTGTATACATCCAAAAGAAGCCGCCAGTCTTCATCCAGGACATTTTCCATGACGACCTGGGGACCTTCCCTGTCTTTTAAAAACTCCCGGAAAAACCGGCCCGTCTGTTCCGCCCATCCTTCCCGGAAATATACCGTAGGGATCATCCCTGAATGATATACGATCTTTTTTGCTCCCAGGCGGATTCCTGCCTGGTAACACTGGTCAAACCGTTCCATGGTCACTTTCCTTATCCGACTGTCAAAAGATGCCGGGTTTAAGTCCAGAAATGGCCCATGCAGGGTAAGCGGTGGATTTCCCATCTGCTCCAGTCTTTTTTGATACTGTTCCATTTTTCTTTCCAGCCGGTCCAGATTGTCGGATATGGAAAACTCGATACTTTCCACACCGGTTCCATACTGACCGCAGATTTCTTTCATATCTTCATTGCAAAGCAAATGGCTGACATAGATCAAAGCATTTCCTCTTTCCCGGACTCAATCAGCCCGTATTTTTTCTTAATGCGTTCCAGTTTTTCAAGAAGCGGCCTGCTCAAAAACCATAAAAAGATCACAGTTGACAGTGCATGCACCAAATCCACCGGGATCCCTGAAATGTAAAAAGCAACCAGGCTGGCCGGTGTGATATACCCATAAGACATCAGGATGCTTGCCGGGTTCATGATCCCGCCGTAGATCAGGACCACACTTAAAAAGCCATAAATGCAAAGGTCCCGTTTCCTTGCTTTTAAGATTCCTTTCTGATAAAGGATCCCTGCAAGGAAACCGATAATACCAAAAGAGAACATCTGCCATGGTGTCCAGGGGCCCTGTCCCATAAACATGTTGGATAACATCATGATAAGACAGCCAACGAGAAACCCCGCCTCTCCCCCAAAAGAAACACCGGTAAGGATCACAATAGCCGCCACCGGTTTGAAACTGGGTACCATAAAGAAGGCTGCCCTCCCTGCAACACCAATCGCTGCAAGGACAGAGATCACCATGATTTCCCGTGCTTTTGGTTTTCGTCCTTCAAACATCATAAAAAACGGAAGCATTGCAGCAACGATCACGATCAGGCTGCATATCAGATATTTCCTTCCATGGAAAAACCGGACTGACAGATACAAAAGCAGTGGTACGACCAAAAGCATCAAAGCAAGGGCAAACCAGGTCCTCCGGTTCACTTTCCCCTTCTTTTCCATCTGCCGGATGATCATCCCATCGGAGGGAAGGGTATATTCTTCCAGATCTTCTGCTGGTTCCTCTTCTTGTGCTTCATTTGGGATATCTTCCCAGAATTCATCTATAAACTGGTCCAGTTGCTGCTCTGTAAGCACGTAACCACATCCTTTCCGGTCACAGCTTCCGGAAACAAATGCCTTGCCATCCGGTTTGCTGCAGTTGTGTAGAAATTATTTCCGGCAAAAAACTCCCGGGTATTCTGGCTGGTAACGATGTTTCCCTCAAAAAACAGGCCTACCCTGTCCGCATACTCTGCAACAAATTCCACGTCATGGGAGATCATAAAGATCGTCAGGCCATGCTGTTTCAGCCGGGTTAAGATCTTTCCGATCTCTTCTTTATATTCTGCATCCATTCCCTTCGTAGGTTCATCCATCAGGAGAATCCTCGGACGAAGCAAAAGGACTTTGGCAAGTGCCAGCCTCTGCTGTTCCCCGCCACTCAGATCATAAGGATGTCTTTCCAGAAGCCCTTCCAGCCTGGTAAGGCTTACGATCCCTTCTATAGCCTTTTCTTTTTTCATATGAATCTGATATTCCGAAGACATTTTTTCTCTCCTGCCCCCAATCACAGAATACAAATCTTCCAGGACTGTTTTCTTTAAGAAAATGCTCTGTGGGTTCTGCGGCATGACTCCCAAAAGCCCGCAATACAGATCCCGGTCTTTATACGAACGGATATCCCGCCCTTCCAGAAGGATCTTCCCGCGATATGGACATCGCACCCGGCTTAAAAGAGACAGCGTAGTGCTCTTTCCCGTACCGTTTCCACCTACCAGTGCATAGAACTCTCCTTTTTTTACCTCCAGGGAAAGATCCCGGACAACATCCGGGCTGTCCTTTTCATACCGGAACCAGACATCTTTCGCCTGAATGGACAATTCTTTCTTCGAACTATCTGTTTTTGTGTATCTGACTTTTTCAGTGCTTTCGCTCTTTCGCTGACTATCCGAAGCAATTCCTTTTTCGTTACAGTAACGGGAGAGCCACTGTCTTCCCTCACTGACTGTCAGCGGACAGGTTGCCTGACTGTCTGTCTCACCATAGATCTGCATAGGAATCGGCATGGAAAGAAACATGCCATGTTTTCGTTCCTTTAATTTTACCCCGATTTCCCTGGGAGTTCCTTCCAGATAAACATTCCCCTTATCCATGACAAATACCCTATCCGCATAAGGGATGATATCCTGAAGCCGGTGTTCCGTAAGGAGCACCGTTGTTCCAATATCACGATTAATCTTTTTTACGGTTTCCAGAAAATCAGAAGCAGCGATGGGGTCCAGCTGAGACGTAGGCTCATCCAGTATTAAAAGGGATGGATGCATTGCCATGATCGCAGCCAGGTTTAAGATCTGCTTCTGCCCTCCTGACAGCTCTGAGACATTTTTATAAAACCACTGATGGATACCAAAATAGCTGGCCATCTCCGCAACCCGCAGCCGGATAGTCGCATTGTCATATCCCAGGCTTTCCAGTCCAAAGGAAAGCTCATGCCAGACTTTATCCGTTACGATCTGATTATCCGGGTTCTGCATGACAAAACCGATCTCCTGGCTCTGTGTCCGGTGGTCAATCCCCGAAAGCGGCATCCCCCGGTAAAAGATTTCTCCCTCTGACTTTCCAACCGGGGCCAGCACGGTTTTTAACTGGCGCAGCAGCGTGCTTTTGCCGCATCCGCTCCGTCCGCAGATCACATTTAACGTTCCTTCTTCTATTTTCAGATTCGCATGGTCCAGAACCTTCCTGGAACATTCCGGGTATGCGAAGCTAAACTCCTTTACTTCTACAAGATTCATAATCATTATCCTTCCTGTTCCAGAGTTTCGTAAATTTTTTTGTAAGTCATATCCAGATCTGTTTCACAATGCTTCCGGCTTCTGGCAAAACGGATAGTCTCCGTCACATCCAGGATCACTGGAAGAAAACAAAAACATGCGAAACAGATGTATGTAAGCATTGCTTCAACTACTGGAACAGATACCGGAGCCTGGTGTCCCTGAATGGTAAAACCGGCAAGTAGAATCCTAGGATCATAACTTGCATAAGAAGCCCCATTCATACAGCCAGTGGCAAATACAAGGAATAAAGCTGCCATCACTGCCAGAAGCCCCTTATCCTTCTTCGTAAACTTGTAAATGGAAAAAGCAGTCCTTCCTTTTAATCCATATCCCCTGCTCCGCATGGAATCCGAAGTCTCTATGGCATTTTCCAAAGCCCATGTGACCAGTATCGACAGCATATTAAATCCCGCACGGATGCGGTTAAAAAGACTGCCCTCTGAAACATCCCTTCCCATGGATTTCTGACCGTTCCGGATCACTTTCAGCTGCCCCGTAAATCTGGGGACAAAGCGAAGTGCCATGGAAAGGATCAGAGAAAGGGCCGGTATCAGCCTTCCAAACAGGTAAATAAATTTATCACTTGTCATAACTTTATTATAACAGGAAAACCACTGGATCACTACGAACATGACCGCTCCAAGGACTACTCCATAGACTAAGGCCTCCAAAGTGATCCAGTTTCCACTGCTTTCTACATAATATAGCATCGTGACCCCATAATGATTGAAAAGTGGATTCAGAAGAGCCACGATCAAAAGACTGGGAAGGGTAAAGAGAAAGCTTTGCCTAAGTGTCCTTTTTCCTCCAAGCAGAAGGATGGAATAAGACAAAGCACCCGCATAAGAAATGCAGATAAAGACGGGATGCTGATTAAACATAGTAAATAACAGTACTACAGCAAAATAAAAAAAATTCAAAAATGGATGGCATGTGGAAAAAGCATCAATGATGGATTGATCCGCAGGCTGTCTGTTTCTTTTCTCGGTCTTATTTGTTGATAACACGTTTAAATGTACTCCCTCTTTAATCCCTGCTCTTCACAGTACAAATCCACTTTGCTTCCCTTTTTGCAACGTATCGTGCAGTTTTTGTTCACGATCTTTGAGCCAATATGCTCAGGATCATGATGTATCTCCAGATATTCCAGCCGGTTGCATCCATGAAAGACTTCCTCTCCAAGATACATGATATTTTCCGGAATATATACCTCTTTCAATTTCTTACATCCGAAAAAGGCCCTCTGATCTAATTTTTTAATTTCTTTTGGTAAGACTATGGTTTCAAAGCCACAGAAGTAAAAGGCTTCCATACCAATTTCTTCCAGTGTATCCGGCAGCGTGATCTCCTTTAATTCCTTACAGCGGTAAAAAGCTCTTCTTCCTATACTCTTTAAATGCTCCGGGAATACCACTTTACTTAACTGCGTGCAGGAATGGAAACAGCACTCCGGAATCCTGCGGCATTCTGAACTGGTTTCAAATGCTACCTTTTTAAGGGCTGTGCATCCTTTATAACTATAATCTCCCAAAATTTCCAAAGATGCCGGAAATGTTACTTCTCTGAGAGAATGATTTTCCGAAAAAGCACTCTCTTTGATTTCTTTAACGGTCTGTGGGAATACAACGGGCTTACGGAGCTGGCAGCTTGCAAAAGCTTCCTTTCCTATGATTCTGCAGCCGGATGGCAGGATTATCTCTTTTATTTTCCCGTTGCCCTTATAACAGCAATCATCAATATAAATATATTTTTCAGGAATTGCTGCTACCTGTTTGTTTCTTTGCATACTGGCAAGCTGTGCCGTAAATGTACGATGATCAAATCGCAGTATACTCCATGTTGCTTTATCATTTTGTGAGCGCATATGATCTCCTTTCCAACGTTCGGATCATACAAACTGTATATCTTTTACATATTTGTATTCTTTGCCTGACGTGTTGGATATACTGGCTCAAAATGCTTTCATAAGGCGTTTTTCATTCGATACATTTCACACAGGGAAAAGCAGCTCCGGAATCGCACCGGATTTCCTTAAATCGGCTGCCATCAGCCGAACCACGCTCGATTTTTTTGTTATTCTAATTATAACGATACGCCTTATTTCTGTCAATGTTCGCCAATGTTTCTGGTCTTTATCTCATACCAGTTTAACTATTTTTCACAATTTCTTTACTTCTTATCTTTGTATGGGTTTCCAACATCACTTCCAAGATTGCAGGTATACTTCCATTCAATCTTATCCCCATCTTTGGGCTTATAACTGGAAGCCCCATAATTCGGGAACTCTCCATTTACACTGTACATCCAGCCAGAATTTTTTCCGCAGTCAAATTCATAAAGCTGATTGATGCCTTCCACATAATAGCTTTTATATAACGGGGTATATTTGGAAGAGAGCTGGATGTTCTTTTCCCCACAGATCTTTTTTAAGATGTCAAATACGGTATCGCCCGTAGTAAATTTAACTTCCATTTCCGGAAGTATCCAGCCGTCTTCCGGGACAAATTCTTTTTTGGTTTCTTTTAGATCACCGATATTGTCAAGGATCGTCTGGCAGTCTATCGAAATGGTACAGGCAGCAGGTTTTCCGGAATCCCCTTTTCCGATTCCACAGCCCGTAAGGAGACAGCTCCACAAAAGCATAAAACAGCTGATTCCTATTACCCCGATCCGTTTCCAATATATTTTTTTCAGTTGCTTCATAATTACCCTCTATCGGATGAAAAGGTACCAAAAACACTATTTGATTTTTGATACCTTTTACACCCTTACTCTGTTTACTTAACTGTAATTTTTATCTTTTTAGTCACCTTTCCAGATTTAACTGTGATGGTAACGGTTCCTTTTCTCCGGCCTTTAACCACGCCCTTCGAGCTGACTGTTGCAATCTTCTTGTTGGAAGAACGGTAGGTCACTTTCTCCTGGGAAGTGATCGGGCTGACCACTGGTTTTAAAGTAACACTCTTTCCTTTCTTGATGGTCAGTTTTTTCTTGAGGCCGCTGATCTTCGTAGTCTTTACCTTTGCAGTCTGGACTTTTACTTTCAGAGTCGCTTTCTTTCCACTCTTTAAGGTAACGGTGATCTTTGCCGTTCCTGTTTTGGTTCCGGCTTTGATCTTTCCTTTCTTATCAACGGTCACGATCTTTTTGTTGCTGGAAACCCAGGACTTTATGGAATCTCCATATGCCATGGAAACCTTCACCTTTGTGGTGGCCTGTTTCCGCTTCAGGGTAATGGAGGATACGTTCAGTTTTATAGTTGCCTTTAATTTGCTTCCATAGTTCCGTGTCTGTTTTTTACCGCAGAGGGAACAGGTTCCTTCCTGCTTCGCCGGACGGAATACCGTAGCTTTTGCCGTAGTTTTCCAGGTGTATTTATGCGTATGTGCAATTACAGGAATCGTTTCCGTCTTTTCGTATCCGCAGACCTGACAGGTATATCTCATCAGTCCGGTTGTCTTATAAGTAGCAGCCTTGATCTGCTTTCCTTTTCCATAGGAATGTTTCTGGTAGCCACCCTTTTTCGTATTATCCGTGATGTCACATTTTCCGTACATGGCAACACACTCATGCCAGTGAGCGGTCTTATCAGATGTCCATTTGCTGTCCCATACATGGTCATGCTCCAGGGTATAATCATCCGTATAATGGAAGATGATCTCATCCCCGTCTTCCAGGTACTGCTCTTTCACGCCAAGGTCCGGATGGATTCCGTTTAAGGTATACATCCAGCCGGAGTTCTGTCCATTGGAAAATTCTGCAAGCTCCTGACCATCCTTCGTGATTCCGGCAATGTAGGTCTCATCCCTTAATGTGCGGCAGCTCATTCCATTTTTGGACAGCACTTCTTTTAAGAGTTCCAGGACGTTGGCATTTCCATCGATCGTGTAATCTTTTGCTGCAATCCAGGTATCCAGATTTCCTTTTCGCAGGGTGTGTTCCTGATCCTCCTTTGCACTGCCATGAACAGAATCTCCGAGAAGCGTAAAGCTTACCGTGATCGTACCGGCATCTTTTTTCAATACCTTAACGGTCAGTTCCACGAATGCTTCCTTATAGGAAATTTTCAGTTTCTGTTCCCCACGTTTATCCTTGTTATATCCCTCTATGGTAAGATCTGTCAGCGAAAGCTCCTGTCTGGTTCCGTCACTGATCACAGCAACCACTTTCATTCCACTGAGATCCAGGTCCTCCCCAAGGTAAAACTCTGTCCGGTAATCACCAGCCAGCTCCAGGGAATCCACATAAACACGCAGGCCTTCTGTTGAAAACAGCTTTCCAATGTCTGCCCCTAGAGGATCATCGGTACGGTTGTATCCTTTCTGCCATCCGCATCCTTCAACTGTCGGGCAGGCAGTCGTCTCTTTTTCCGTGCTGAAATACGTTGCCCCACTTGCAGTTTCATGCGTCGTGCAGCTGGTATCAATATACCTCACAAATCCGATTGCTTTGTCTGCACCGCAGTCTTTCGCATAATAATTGTTGGTGATAGCATCGATCCGGTTCAGACTGTCATAAAATCCAATGATGCCACCAACATAGGAAGGATTCTGACTGCTTGCCTTCACCTTTCCGGTAAAGGAATTATTTTTGAAAGTATAAACACAGTTATCCCAGGTCTGCGCCACATAAAGGTCTGCACCCAGGATGCCTCCGACTTTGTCCGAGCCGGTAACGGTTCCTTCTGAAACACAGCTGTTGATGGTAATCTTACAGCCGTTTGGAGCTGAAGAATCATCATAGCCGCCTCCTGCAATGCCGCCTGCCAGTTCACCGGAAGCTTCCACTGTGCCATAGAACTTACAGCCGATCACGGAGCAGTTTCCCATGGCATTATCACGGGTTCCGATGATTCCACCTACATAACTGGTTCCATAGACAGTCGCATAACTTACACAGTTTTCCACGGTACCCTGCATACGGCCGGCAATAGCTCCGATTTCCGTTTCCTTTTTGCTATATCCAATGACAACGTCCTTTTCAATGGTACAATTCCGGACTGTTGCCTCAAATGCAGAAGAACAGCCAGCATAAGCACTCATAGTCTTATTCGCACCCAGAAGTCCTGCTTTTAAGGTACTGGAGCCACTCTTCAAGGTGACATTATCAATTTCAACAGCCATTCCGGAAAGCCCGACACCTTCAAAGTTGTTGATCAGACCATATCCGGCAATCTTTGTTCCATAGATGTTCAGGTTTCTGATCCTGGTATTCCGCACATATCCAAACAGCGGAAGACCACCTTCCGGGATAGTCACCGTATGATTATTTCCATCCATAGTCCCGCTAAAAGCATTCAGGTTTTCGCCACCCTGCAGGTCTACTCTGCCATTTTTGGTCGCACCGATAGGTTTCCATCCATCTGGAAGTGTAATATCTTCTGCAAGCTGGAAATAGGTATCTTCAAAAGAAAATCCTTCTTTGTTTACCTTGTCACGCAGATCTTCTATATCGGAAGTTGTTTTAATAAGATACGGAGAACCTTCTGTTCCCTTTCCCTCCCATGGAAGCGGTGCATCCGTGACGATTACAGATACAACATCCGTCGTAATCTCATCACTGTAAATGTCAAACCCTTTTCCACCTGCATTTCCAGTTAAAACAGCACGTATTTTACAGAAATAATACGTTGTTCCATTTTCTTTTATATCTGGTGTATAGGAGCTTTTTGTTGCTCCTGAAATTTTTTGACCACCATCAATACTATTTTCCGCATTTCGATACCACTGATATTCTGTCTCTATATAAAATTCACTGTCATTTTGTACCGCCACAGTCAGATCTGAAGCTTTGGTTCCTCTTACACATTGCAGATTCTGTGGCTGTTCCGTAATTGTCGGAGCATCGATACTGTGAGGATATACGATTGCACTGAACGTATTGCTGACTGCATGATATGTTTTTCCATCTATAGTGTAGGTCACAGCACATTTATAATATCTTATTGCATGTGCCTGCTCTGTAGAAATCGTATAAGATGAAGCTGTTGCTCCTGTAATTAAAGTATAATTTTCAATCGAATTTGCATTAGCTGAGGTATCGCATTCATACCACTGATAGGAAAGGATTCCTTCGTTTTCACGTAATACAGTTGCACTTACTGTAAATGGTTCTGCTGTCTCTCCCTGCATGATCCCGCCATACGAACCGGTAGAAATATTATCTGTAAGTACTGGTGTATAATCTGTATCTCCTGGTTTTATTGTAAGCGTATAAACAGTATCCTCTGAAGTATACTTTGACTCATCTTTTGGCAGGGTTATAACAGCCTTATATTCCGAATATTTGTTCCAATCCGGTACAAAACGTAAAGCTCCACCTTGTGGCTTTTGCGTAAGTTCTGCCCCATCTAACGCAATCAATTCCGGATGTTCTGCAATTGATCCCCAACAATCATTATCTGATCCGCTGATGTCAATATATTCCGTATTTAACGGCACTGTTACTTCAAGATTCTGATCTTCTGCGGTATTTTCCAGACCTGTAGAAATCGCATGCCCCCAGGAATCACTGATTGTCAGAGAACTTAAACATGCCTTATAATGAATCGGAATTTTGACAGTCTGCAAAACATTCCCATTTTTACGGACTTCAAAGTTGATAGAAAGGATTGCCTTTGGGGAATATTCCACACTGGTATTTTTTAGCAACGTAGGGGAATTCTGTGACAATTTTACACGTTTTACTGTCCCATCGGATGGATTGTTATAAACTGCATACAGAGAACAATCCTCTGGAAGATTATCCGCACCCTTTATACTTGCATAAAAGTCTCCATGGCTTGATCCACTTGGAAATATAAAAAACTGGCTTCCATCAAAAGTATTGATTGTTTCCTTATTGATCTCACTTCCATTTTGATAAATGCCTAATGCTACGCTGTTGATATAATCTCCACTATCTCCATCATCTGGAACTACTGTTACATTTGCATAGGCTGCTGAAATCGCTGTGACCTTTGCACCATCGTTATCGATCAGTTTTTCCGCTGTTATAAAATAAGGAGTTTCTCTTGCTTCCAGAGTCGGAAGTGTTACTTTTCCATCAGCATCTGTAAGAATGTCTTCCTGTTTTACTCCATCAATATAAATGGATGCACCTTCACAGTTGCTAAAGCTAGAGCCTGAACTGCTGCTCTGCCTTAATTGAAGCTGTACAGCTTCACCTTGTGAAGCTGTTATTTCATTTTCCGTAAAAAATGCAAGCTGATCCGTACCTTTTGTCTGCTGGATATAAAAGTGCAGTTCATCCCCATCCTGCACATTGCGACCGAGTGCCGAACCATATTTTCTGGTATCGTGATTCAATGCATACTTGATATAAGGCACATCGTCTTTGTTATATCCCCATAAACGATAAATGACGCCGTCAAATATTCCTGAATCATCTGCATGATAATCGTATCCTGCAGATGAACCCCCCGGATAATACAGATCATGTGCTAGTTTCAGGGCATCATCCATAGTATAGGAAGACTGACCAGTTAAGGTCACGGTACGTCCTGCCATTGGATTTCCGTCTTTATCATCGAGAAATTTTCCATCTTTACTGATACTGACAGTTACCTGTATTTCTTTTTCTTCGTTTGTTTTATCTTCAGACTGGTCTGTTCCATCACTGAACAGAGCAATACTTCCGTCCGTGAATTCATCTTCACTTGTAAATTCACTTACGCCAGATTCTTCCATATCAAGGTCAGAACTGGTATCAGTTTCCTCTCCTACGTCAAACGAATCTTCCGTCGGAATCTCTTCCTCGATATCAATTTGGTCTTCTGAATCTGACGCTTCTTCTACACCTGTTTGAAGATCTGCTGAACTGTTTTCTTCAGAATCCATCTGTTCATCTGTAAAGTTTTCTTCAGATGAATACGATGTGTTATCTGCCCATTCTCCCGCAAAGGCATTTACCGGGAGCTGTAATACAAGAAGAAAAACAAGCAGCCATCCAGCTATCCTTTTCCACAACTTTGTTTTTTTCATTTTGTCATTCCTTTTAAAAAAAGCTCCTCTTCCTCACGGAAGAAGAGCTTTTCAACTTTTAATTATTTTACCTTGACAGTTACTTTAACGGATTTAGATCCGGATTTTACTGTTATTTTTACAGTACCTTTTTTCTTTCCGGTTACAACGCCCTTGGAAGAAACAGTTGCAATCTTTTTGTTGGAACTTGTATAAGTAACCTTCTGACGGGATGTGAATGGAGTTACGACTGGCTTCAGTGTCACTCTCTTTCCTTTCTGAACAGTTACATTTTTGGATACTGTGATTTTTGAGGTTTTTACTGCTGCTGTCTGAACTCTTACCTTAACGGTCTTCTTCAGTCCACTGGCAAGGGTAATCTGCAGTTTAGCAGTTCCCCTCTTTTTGCCAGTAATCTTGCAGGTTCCGTTAGACTTGCCTCTTACTGTGAAGATCTTGCTATTGGAGGATTTCCAGGATTTTACAGAATCACCTTTTGCAAGTCTGGTAACTTTAAGTCTGGAAGTAGACTGTTTTACTTTTAAGGTTACAGTAGAAGCATTAAGAGTTGCTTTCGGTGCAAGCTTTTTACCTACATTTCTGGTTTCACTCTTATTGCATGCAGAGCATTTTCTGGTCTGAACTTCTGGTTTAAATACTGTAGCTGCTGTTGTTCTTTTCCAGTTGCTCCACTTATGTCCTGTTGCTTTAATAGTTTCGGTCTTTGTTTCGTTGCATCTGCTGCAGGTATAAGTAAGCGTACCATCTACTGTACAGGTTGCTTTCTTTGTTACCTTGGAAACGAAATCATGTCCAAGTGCTGGAATTTCCTGCACATCTTCTTTTGCATCACAGATTGTACAGTGTTTACTCTTCTCACCAGCTTCTGTGCAGGTAGCTTCCTTATCTACCACATAATCCTCTGACCATGTATGTCCGGTTGCAGGAAGTTTATTTTCATCAGTTGGATAAGAATAATGATCACCACATACATCACAGACACCTACTTCTTGCCAGCCATCTTCTGTACAAGTTGCCGTTTTAGCTTCTACAGCATCACTCTTACAATGAATCGAAACGTTCGCATAATCTTCATCGTCACCAACAAGATTATACCATCCTTCACGCGTTCCCTCATAGCAGCCAGATTTTAATGCAGAATCCCAAAATGCCATAGCTCCAATTGATTCAACATTACCAAATCTAAAGCTCGTAAGTCCTGTACTAGAAAATGCCCTCTTAGGAATATTCGTAATTGTACCTTCATATTCAAAAGAATTTAATGCAGCACAATCCTCAAAAGCACTTTCACCCAAACTACTAATTTCTTTAGACTTTACAGATGTTAAAGATGAACACCCATTGAATGCATTTGTATCAATATTAACTGAATCCGCATCAAATGTTACCTGCTCAAGTGCACAATCAGCAAAACCAGCCATTCCTACAAAAGAAACTCGATTTAAATTAATTTTTTTCAAAGAAGAATCCGCATCAAATGCACCTCGCCCAATAGATGTTACTGTATCGGCTAATTCAACTTCTTCCAAACTGGTATAAGCATTTCTTTTTGATTTTGACTGAAAGCAAAAACTTCCAATTCCTGTAATACCATCGCCTATCACAATTTTCTTAATTTGAGAAATTTTTTCACTTCCTAAATCAACAAACCAATCTGTCCGATTTCCATAATTGTAATCAGGAAGTGCTATTGGCTCCGTGCATTTAAAATATAAGATTTTTTCACTTTCGTCATACCTATAAAGAATACGATTTTCATTTGTCAGTGTTGTAAGTGGTGTCCAACTTTCACCAGTCTCAGAATCGCCTGCATCTGAAGTAAAATCAACTCCTGAACTAAATAAATCAGCATCTGCATTTATATTTTGTTCAGATAAATCTTCCCTCTCATAATCTTCCTGTATATCAGCATGCGATGTTTCTATAGCATCCTCATCTTCTAAGGAAGAAACTTCTTCATTATCCTGTACATCTGAATTCTCTATATCTTCATCAAATACACTTACATTTTCTATATCGGTGATTTCATTGGCAGAATAATCATCTGGCGCGGTTGCACCTACCATTGTTGGGCTTGCTACGCCCAGCATCATAGATGCTGCAACACAGCAAGCCAGATATTTCTTCCTCTTCATTAATTGTTACCCTCTAAAGCAGTACCCCATTTGAAATGAGTAGTATCATAGCTCAGTACGAGAGAAAACTCAGCATCTGACGGTACTTTTGTTCCACCTAATGTTGTCTGTGGATAAGAAGAAGTATCTTCTAATGTCAGATTATTTCCTGGATACCACATCCATGAACTACCAATCCAAGTAGCACCTGTCATTGTGTTACCATCATAAATAGGATCATAGTTGTCACCATCATTAGTCTTGGAATAACCATTACCTAATACTGTAAGGCCAGTTAAATATTCTGGATAAGATTTGTCCCAAGTAAGTTTAACTTTTTTCTGTGTTTCTGCCAGTTCAAGTGCATCCTTATAAGTTCCAGCGGAATTAACACCTGTTACTGTAAATGCCGGACTGCTAAGTCCATTCGGATTCGGGTTTGGAGTTCCTAAGTAAGTATTGCTGCTATTTCCCTGTGTCCACTCTCTGATGTAAACATGCATTGTTGCTGCGGAAGCCATTACAGTTGAACCAAGCATCATAACAACCGCTAAAATGACTGCTGATAATCTTTTGAATTTTTTGCTCATACCTTTTTCTCTCCTTTTCTTTTCAGGTACTCATTTTGTTAGTTCCTCCTTAGGACAGCGGTTTCTGCCCCGTACAGATCGCGAGTCTGGATCTGCCTTTCTCCTCCTCTCCCGTATTGGGAATATCCTGGTGTTCTGGGATGTGATGGTAACGTGCGGTTTTTCTTGCAAAAAAATAAGCCGTACCCTACGTATGGCACGACCCAGTCACAAAATACCCGTGCCGCCCTGAAACCGAGGGTTGATGCACAATATCGTAGGGATAGACCTGACTTGTAGCTTTTGCTCATCACAGTAGCGTTCCTGTGTCGGATTTTCACCGAACTTCCTATATATGAGTCTTTGTCGAACCACTCATATATAAAATCTCTACAATATTACCTTTCTTATAGCATAACTTTTTTTCCATATTTTGTCAATCATTTTGTCTTGAAATAGCAGAAAACGTCATCTGTTTTTATAAACAAAATTCGAGAAAAATCGACATTTTTCTTCTCAATTTTCAAAGTAGTCACAACTAACATTGTTTTTCTTTCTTCTTTTTTCTGCAATCATATTTCCATCAAAAGTGCCATTTTACGCCATTCCTGCAATAAAAAAAGGCCCTCCCGGATAGACCATGATTGTTCCTGTCCATCCAGAAAGACCTGAAAATTAAAATGTTATATTTTTTAGAAATTATCCATTAAATTTCTGCAAACATTTAAATAAAATCATGGGTTTCGTTTTCCACAAACTCCCCATCTAAGAAAGCAAGATCATCCCCGGCTTCCTGTACTTCTGCTTCCTCGTCAGAATATTCTATCTGCCCACCTTTCTCTTCCTGCCTTTCACACCATACGACCAGACGTTTGGAGGCATCTGTTCCACAGGTAGAAAGCAGAAGCGTCGGAACTTCTTCCTGCGTTCCAAGTAAAAAAGCATCTCCATCTGCCGGTGTATACTCGCATTTTACGATCACAAAGATCCATACCCCTTCATCCGGAAGATACAGATAAAGGGTATGGTGTTCTTTTAAAAATTCATCGTCAAGGAAATTTCGAAGTCCGCGGAACATGCTGCCATCTTTCATATTGTGGCCATAAATGATGTTCTTGTCATCAGAAAAATCGGCATTGTTATCGGAATCCAGGAAAATGGCCCCTGCCACATGTTCTGTCTTCTTAAAAGTATGTGTCAGGTAATAGGAGTCATCGTTTCCCTGGACTACCGGGTAATCAATGCTGGTATCCGGGATCCGGATCCATGCAACGATATCCGGATTCATCTTTTTTAATGCCTTAAAATCAACCACGGTCTGTTTCCCATCGCTTCCGTCTGTTCCTTCTGTGTGGTCATCCTCATCTGTTTCCTTGACGTATGTACGCAGGTCTTCATATTCCTGCACACCTTCCCGGTACATAAAGTAAATGCCAAAACCGGTACATACGCAAAAGCTGAGTACCATCAGGCAGACTGCCACGATCATGATTTCTTTTATGTGTCTCATACAAACCTCCGATTATTCTTCCTGGAAAAAGGGCTGCCGGTAAATCGAGCAGCCCTGAACCGTATTCCTTAATTTCCTTTTTTCTTCTTATACCAGATCACGCCGCCAATGCCGCAGACAGAAAGGACTGCCAGAAGGATCGGAAGCCAGATGTTTGTGCTGTCCCCTGTTTTCGGGCTGTTTCCTGTCGGTGTGCTGCCGGAAGGGGATTTGGTGTTTTTGATCTCTTTTACGATCTCGATCACCTTTGTCTTTCCGTCTTTGTATTCAAAGCGGATCTCTTCTTTTTTGCTGCTTAATTCATAACCATTTGGTGCTTTGGATTCTACCAGGATATATTCCACGGTTTTCTCTACTTTTCCATTTTTATAAGTAGCAATCGGAATCTTGCCGCTTGTCGCTGTTCCGGTCTTATCCGTTACCAGTTTTTCTACGACTTTTCCGCTTTCCTTTTCACGCAGTTCAAATTCTGCTCCTGGAAGGGCTGCCTTACTGGTGGAATCGGTCTTTTTGATGACCAGTTTTCCATACGGATGTGCGTCCTTCATTTTGACTTTCTGGACTTTTCCAGTATCTTTTACCGTAAATTTCACATCTTCCGCAATGAGGTATCCATCCGGGGCCTGCTCTTCACGAAGGGTATATTCGCCTACCGGAAGTTTTTCGACCATATGCGGTTTATCCGTGGACGTCCAGCTTTCAACTTTCTTTCCATCTTTATCCAGGATGATCAGTTTTGCTCCCGGTACCTCACTGGAATCCGTAATGTCTTTCTTGCTGATTTCCACTTTGGTCACATCATCAAGCATCTGGTGTTTCTGTACTTCTTTTGTGTTTTCGACGGTAAATTCAATACTTTCCGCAGTCACATAACCATCTGCCGGCTTTGTTTCTGTCATCTTGTATTTCTTTCCTACGATAAGACCCTTGATGATATGTGCTTCCTCTTTGGATACCCATTCATCCACCGTATTTCCATCCTCATCTGTTACCTTTAAGGATGCTCCCGGAAGTTCTTTTTTGTCCGTCAGGTCTGCTTTGGAAAGTTCTACCGTAGTCTGTTCATCTTCAAAGGTGAACGCATACTCTGCAACACTGGTCCCACTGCCCTGGTACTCAAAAGTGAATTCCTGCGGTTCCTGATCTGTCACATAGCCATCCGGGGCGGCAAGTTCCTTAATGTAGTACCTGCTGTCAACCGGGAGATCTGCAACAAACTGGATCTTTCCATCCTCATCTGTGGTCTTCAGTTCGATCAGGGTGTCTTTCGCAAGGAGTACTTTGCCTTTTGAAGATACGATGTCGTCTGCTGCATAGAGGCCAAAGATTGCCCCGGAAAGTACTTTGTCACTGTCCTTTTCTTTTTTCAGGACTTCCACCTGTACCCTCTGGCGCGCATTCTGCCAGTCGGCACTATAAGTAACCAGAGGTGTATCCTGGTCACGGTATGTAAGATCCACATATCTTGGTTCATTATCCAGAACGTAGCCATGTGAGGTCTCTTTTTCCACGATGTAATAGCGTCCAAGCGGGAGGTTATCCATCTGGGCGATGCCATTTCCATCTGTTGTAATGGAGCCGACCAGTTCATCTGCCGCATAATAATCTGCACTTACCCCGTCTGCTGCACGGATGGCTTCTGCCGCGTAAACATTGAAGGTTACATCAGTCAGGTTTCCAGTCACATAGTTGAACAGGTGCTCGATCATGCCTTTTGCATTGTCAAGAAGGGATACGCTGTCTAAGAATTCCCCTTTCTTGTTTACCAGAAGTCTTGCTACCGGGACTTCATCTTCCATTTTGACTTTCTGTACTTCTGCAGTATCAGAGATCGTAAACTCTACGTCTGTTGCACGTAAGTAGCCATATGGTGCAAGCTCTTCACGCAGAATGTAATTTTTTCCAACCTGAAGTCGCTTGATCACATGTGGGGAATCCTTTACGGATGTCCAGGAATCGATCACGTTGCCGTCCTTATCCAGTACACTCATGGAAGCCCCGTCAAGTTCTGTTCCGGTCGTGATATCTGCTTTTGTTACTTCTACCGTTGTCGGCCGGTTTTTCTTCACGGATTTTAATTTGATCGTTTTTACGTCCTGGCCCTGGTATGTGGCATCAAATTCCAGGATCTCATCGGAAGATACATAACCCGCCGGCGCCTGCAGCTCTTTCACATAGTATCTGCCAAGCGGAAAATCCAGCGTAAACGCTGCCTTACCTTTTTCGTTGCTTGTGATCTCCTGAAGCAGTGTATCTGCTTTTACAATCACCTTGTCGCCGGAAGAAATTGCTTCTTTATTGTATAATCCAAAGGTTGCACCTTTTAAAGCCTTTCCGGTTTCGGCATCCTGTTTTTCCACACTCAGCTCTACTTTCTGGCGTTCATTGGAAAATTCCAGTTTTTCTTCGATCTCCGGTGTGTTCTGATCCTTATAGATAAAGGATACTTCCTGACTGTCTGGATTTAAGACAAATCCGGCCGGTGCTTTTGTTTCCTTCACACGGTATTTTCCAAGCGGAAGGTCTTTGATAACAGCTTCCCCATTTTTATCGGTGGTCACTGTTTTTACCAGGGTATCCTTTGCATAGATCACGTGACGGTTTCCCTGCTCGTCCACCTGATGATCCGGTGTGAAAATATCTTCTGCTGCGTAGATTTCAAATTCTGCTCCTTCCAGGGAAGTTTCTTCGTATACAAAATCCTTTTTAAAGGATTTTAAGGTTTCACCGGATTTATGGATCACCAGTTTACCTTTGACCGGATGGTTTTCATAGGTCACGGTAATGATGGCATCCCCGCTGACAGAATCCATCTGATAAGCTGTATTCTTGTCAACTTTGATCTCCACATACTGGGTATTCTGAGTGTAGCCATCCGGCGCGCTCACTTCCTCGATCCTGTAATTTCCGCATTTTAAGGATTCCGGAAGGATCAGGTAACCATTTTCGTCCGTAAAATAGGATTTATGGACAACCGTATTTGGATAGGTCGTTACCTGTTCCACATACTTTTTCGCATCCAGGTCGTACACTTTGAATTCTGTATTGGCAAGGAGAACCGGCTGTTTGGTCTCATCATCCTGTTTCACGATCTTAAGCTTCGCTTTGAACTCATCGTCCAAAAGGACTCTCCATACCTGCGGTGTGCTGCTGTTCTCGGTTACGGTTACGATAAAATCATCTACCGGCATAAAATTATGCGGTGTTGTAGTCTCACGGACAATGTAGCGTCCATAAGGAATCGGGATACTGCACGCATAGCCGCGTTCATCGGTAAACATTTCTGTTTTTCCGTCTTCCGTAAGAACGATCGGGGTCGCATTTGTAAAGTCATAGCTTCCATCGTCTTTTACAGTCAGGCTGCTGATCAGATAAGCAGAGAATCCGGCACCTTTTAAAAGATCCGCATCGGTCTTATCATTATCCGCTGCTTTGATCAACTGGAACGGCTGTTTGATCACGTCTTCTTTGGAAACGGTATTTCGTTTTACCGTCTCTACCTGGTCTCCTTCGTAGTCGCAGTTTACATCATGCTCCTCTTCATCAAGAAGATAACCTACTGGAGGCGTGATCTCCTTCAAATAATACTTTCCAAGATACAGGTTGCTTACGCTTGCTTTTCCCTCTTTATCGGTCGTCAGGGTAGCTACCTGCTCGTCCTTTTTATAAAGGACTCCGCTCCTGCCATCCGGATGGTTAATGTCTTCCCTTGCATAGAGCCCGTAAATGGCTCCTTCAAATACGGCATCTCCCTGTGCGCTGTTTCCTGTCTCGCTGTCTTCTTTTACCAGGTCGATCGTTGCATTTACACGCTTATTTGTAAAGGTATGGCTAAAGTTTACTTTTTCTTCCGTATCATTGGTAAACTTAAAAGTGAAGGTGTAAGTATCCTCACTGTTTCTAAGGTAAAGTTCTGGTGCCTGGATCTCCCGGATGCTGTAGCTGTAATTGATCGGAAGTTCCGCTTTATAAGAAGCTTTTCCATCGGCTCCGGTCGTTGCTTTTTCAATCAGTGTTCCTTTGGGAACAACGGTCTTACCGTCAATTTTGATATCTTCTGCTGCATACAGCCCGTAAATACCTCCGGAGAGCGGATTTTTGGTCTCTTCGTCCTGTTTTTCCACACGGACTGCTGCCTTCTGGCGTTCATTTAAAAAGGTGGCACTGCCGGTCTGCACTTCTACGGTCTGGCCTGCATACACAAGCTCAACCGTCTTGGACTCTCCTTTGCATACATAATTATCCGGAGCCTTCGTCTCGGTTACAGTGTAGGTGCCAAGATAGAGATTCTTTAACGTAACGCTTCCGTCATCTCCGGTAACCAGATTATCCTTGACAAGCGCACCTTTTTTATAGATGAGGGTGCCATCTGCCGCCTTGATATCTGCACCTGCATAAACACTGTAAACGGCTCCTTTCAATTTCCGTTTTTCGTAGGTAAATGTCACACCATTTTCCGTGACGGCAGCTCCAGTGAGCACTTCTCCTTCTTTATAAATGGTGAGTGCACCTTTTTGCTCTTTATCTGTTAAGTTCTTGGAAGCGGTCTGCCCTACGACCAGTTTTACCCCATAGGCTTTCGTATCCAGCACATATCCGGACGGGCCTGAGATCTCACGAAGGTAAACGGTATCCTGTGTTTTGGTGATCTTTACTTCGGATTCCCCTTTTGCATTTGTTGCCGGCATTTTTTTGATAAGTTTCGTGCAGGCTTCATCTGCATAGATGCCGTAAACGGCACCTGCAAGGAGCGCGTTGCTTCCCTTATCTTTTTTGATGATCTTGACCGTTGCTTCATCCGGCCAGTCTACCTCCAGGTTCAGCTCCAGTGTATCGGTATAATATCCAAAGCCGATATCCTGGCTGTTCGCCAGCTTTAAGAGCATGGCATGGAAATTAAGCGGATAGTTGGATGTGATCGCATATTTTCCTTTCAGGCTTCCAATATTCTGGGTGGTTGCTTCCAGATGGAATTTTTCACCGCCCTTTACGCTCACATTTCCGGTCCCGGTTTTCCCTGTCGTCTCATTTACAAGGGAGACCCCGTTTTCCAGATGGATCGTGATCACAAAAGCTGCATTTGCCTTCCATGTAAATGTCGGGCTCTGGTTTCCATTTGCAGAAGCACTGAGCCCTGGTGTCAGTTCCATGGTCGTTGGATCCGGCATCTTTGCAAGGGCTGCCTTGATCTCTTTTAACATGTTTTTGGCAGTTGTCGAAAGGGAGCCGCCAAATCCGGATTCCCCGTCATATAAATAATCGACCAGATAATGCTGCATTGCACGGGTCTCGGAGGAACAGCCGTATTTTTCCATGATGGATTTGATATTATAGCCGTTGAATGTGCCGCCCCATCCGGGACCGCCATATCCGTAAAACATGGCCTTCCTTAAATAACGGTCATCGCCGCCTTCATCCAGTTCGACCATATTTTTATAAGTCGTTCCACTTGGCGGGGACTGTTTACTGTGCTGCATGCAGTATGCATAGACGGTATAAGTCTTTCCGCCTGCTTTGTAACGGATATACTTATAGGAATCATTTCCGCCCTGTCCCATAACAGAATCAAAAGGATGCAGTTTTCCATCTGAATAATAGTAATAGGTATTAGCTTCAATGTCTGTTGAATCATCCCACAAGTCTCCATCGGAAGCTGCCACGGTACTAATACCGCCCTCAGCCTGGTCATATAGCACACTTAATGCAACATCATCTTCCGGCATCTCAAAGCTGAAGGAATTTGTTCCCTCATCGTAGCTTACTTCTGCATACAGAAGATCTTCGGTATTCTCTGTCTGGTTTGCTTCGACAAGACTTGTTCCCACTGCGATCAGGCTTCCCTGCGGGATATCACCGGAAAAGTTGACCGTCTCCCCCGTCTGGTAACGTCCGTCCTCGTGGTCCAGTTCAATATTGAATTCATTTCCCTGTACGATGTCAACCTGATGGCTTCCATCCTCTGGTTCCTCATCGGAAAATCCTTCTGCTTCCTCTTCTTCTGGCTCCTCCGTTTCTTCCGGCTCTTCCAGAGTTTCCGGGGCATCTTCCGGGCTTATAGTCGGGAGGACGGGGTCTGCCTCCGGTTCGTCATCGCCGCTTTCCTGTTCCTGGCCGCCATTGGATCCGTCTGTTTCTGCTTCCCTTGGTGTCACCGTAATGTTTCTGGCAACCAGATAGGCTTCCCCCGATGCGGGCGTAACAAGATATACGCATTTATAGGTCCCCGCATGGTTATAATCAAATACAGTCCCGTCTTCCATTGCTGCTTTTTTCAGTTCCACATGGTCTCCTTCAGAGAGTTTCAGTCCTGTAAAATCATTCTGGATATCAAAGGCCTCCCCTTCGGTAACCATAAGCGCAAGTTCCGGATTAGCAACGGTTTCCTCGATCAGTTCCTCCTCGCTTTTCTCCGTCTGCGTTTCTGTCTGTGTTTCTGTCTGTACCTCAATCTGCGTCTCGCTCTGTGCGGAAACGCCTCCCACCTCAGCGGCGGATACTGCAGAAGCTCCCGTCTGCAAGAGCGTAGTGCAGCACAGAGCAAAAGCCATCGCACCCGCCATCCATCTTTTCTTCCAGTTTTTTTCCAAGTGCACGTTCTCCTTTCATGATCGCTTTTTTCCCTGCAGTTTTCTTTTGGTCCGTCTCTTATCTGCATCGCTTTCTCCTTTCTTCCGGCTTTTTCAGCCAGATAAAAAGGAAACTGAAAAAAATTCCAGTTTCCCTTTTATCTGACCAAACATTTTATGCCGTCTTCCTGTGTTCTTTTTCCTCTTTTTGAAGGATCCAGTCATCCACGCCTTTGTAGTGTTCCATCCAGGTACCGGATGCATCGGTATCCCAGGTGACTCTTTTGCAGGACACATTCAGTTCCTCACAGATCTCATATAGTTTTATACAGCCTTTTCGGATCATGTCCCGCTTTCTGCGCTTTTTGGGGCATTCTCCATGATACAGATAAATTCCATGTTCACATTGCCGGCACGCACTTTTTTCATCGTGCTTACAGGACAATTCCATCATTTTATCCATGTCGTAACATTCATAAACTCTTTTTAACCCCTGCTCTTTCAGTTTTCGCAAGACAGTTTCCAGTCCTTTATGATTGGAAACTCCAGGGACTCCGATATAAGGATTTCCTGTACACATCCATGCGATCTCTGCCTTTAAGATCCCTTCCGTTACGTAAACCGTGCCATCCTTTATTTTCCCAAACATTCCTGCCGGGCTGCCGCTTGATGTGCCTTTTTCTAAGCCGCTGCTGGTAAACCAGAGGTACTTCCGTTCTTTTAAAGGAACATCCAGCCGGATCTGGAATCCTATGATCCGTTCCTTCCCATCCCGGACCGGACAAAGATACCCGTTATTCTTCCTATAAAAAGCAGCTTCCCAGTCACCATCCCGGTTGATGAAAAATCCGGGAACCCCATCCAGGCGAAATCCCTTTTTTAAGAGCTTTCTGGCAATGGCCACGGAATTCTCCTCATCCGTACTTAAAAAACCTCGTTCTTCCATCTGTCTGACCTCATTTAACGTCAGCCCACGCAGGAGAAGGTTCCTCCGGTGTGTTTCCTTAAGCTTAAGAAAAGTGAGCATTTCCTTATATACATGGTCCCGGTAATCCCATTCCTCTTCCGTAAGGGAAATGCGTTTCTTTTTAGAAACGATAGAAACGAACCCATTTCGTGTCGTAGACTGCTGTCTTTTATCCGTTCCAGAAAAAGAAAGTGCCTGCTTTATCTCCCGGTAGGCTTCTTTATACCGGTTTCTCCCGTAAATGCCGGATAGTTCCGCATACAGTGTCAGCATGTTTCCGGCTGCCCCGCAATGATAGCAATGGTAAACATTTTTCAGTTCTCCATTTTTGCGGATGCAAAAACTGCATTTTCCTCTTAAATCCCCGCAAAAAGGACATTCCACCGGAAATTCGTCCTGGTAAGAATCACTCAGTCTTCGGATTGACAAAAGATCTGCTACTTCTGCGATCGTAAACGATTCTCTGGCATACATGCCTTCCTCCTTTTCATAAAAGATGGCCCCGTTCCCGGAGCCACCTCAAACTATTTCTCTGTTTTCAGGCTGCTTTTTGCATTTCCTTTTCATGATCCAAAAGAATCTTCGCAGCTTTCTGTATTTCCTGATTCTGGCCTTTGTAACGCTGTACCAGCCATTTGATCGTCTGGTAACCTCTGGCATCCTGCATCATTTTCCCAAGAGGGGTTCCGGCATAGACACCAAAATTGCAGATAACCTTTTCTGCCCATTTCACTTCATCCTCTGCATCCTCTTCGTGAGCCATATCCTCCAACACTTCCTCTGCAGTCTCTTCTGGTGTTTCTTCCTCTTCTTCTGCATCAAAAGAAATCTCATCATCTTCATCAAATGGAACTTCATCCGTTTCTTTTACTGCACGGAAACCGTCTGCATCCGTCTCGGCAGTAATTTCCTCATCTACGGAGATTTTCTCGGTCTGAACCGGATCTTCCGCTTTGGTTTCTTCATCGGAAAATTCTTCCAGTCCGCTTTCACTTTCTTCCATTCCAAAAGTCATCTGTCCAGGAAGGTTTTCTTCTGTATCCGTCACTGCATATTCCACTTTTACAGGATCTTCGGATATGGCATTTCCATCACGCAGTTTTTTACGGTCCGTTTTCTTTTCCCTGACCGGTTCCGTTTGCTCCTGCTTTGCTGCGGTTTCTTTTCTTTCTTCCTTTTCCTGTTTCTTTTTCGGTTTTTCCGGTTTTACGGAAGCTTCCTGCTTCGGCATTTCTCCTTTTTCCGTCCCACGCATATCCGGATCGTCTATTCCAGATGCCTGCATGATGTTGAATTTATTTAAGAAATAATACTTCAGGCCATACGTCCATGCCGCACCTTTTGCTTTATCCGGTGCTTCATTGGTTCCAATGACATGCAAAAAGCTCCGTACCTTGTCTCCCGGACGGTCTGCATTGGTCCAGCACAGCTCCAGGTCAGCCTCATATCTCCAGAGCGCTCCCATTTCCTTTAAAAACACGGAATTGCCCTGTTCGTCCACCTGTGTCGGCCTTTCACTTAAGATGTCAAAATCGACCCCGTATTTATTAAGGGCCGGTGTCAGGCATTCATAAATATCATCCAGTTTTACAAAATCATAAGTAACGTCCTCACTGTACCGTTTGCGGATCAGCTTCGGCACTTTCTTCCGGATCCTGATCATCTTCTGGTTCAGATTCATGTAATTGTATTTACCCATATTATTCGTTTCCTCCTGATTTTTTCATTTTTTATACTAAGCAGAACGCGGAAGGCTTGCCTCCGTCCCTGTCCCAGTCTTTTTTAACATTTCTTCCATTTCCTCCCGGATACATCCGATACAGATCTTCTTTTTTGAGATCTCCGGAAGTTTTTCAAGCAGCCACTTCTGGGCGAAAAGCTCTGCTGCCCGCTGTGGGTTGCTTAAATATTCCAAAAACATCCAGTCAGAAAATTCCCACTTCATATCCGCAAAATGAAACTGCGGCTGATAGATCAGATCCTCCGGCCGCTTTCCTTTTTTAATAAAACGGTCTGCATTTAGCTGGATATAAACCCTGCTGATTTCCGGGATCATCTGTGCAGCTACATACCCGCCTTTTAACAAAAGTTCATCCCATTGTTCCCGGATAAGTTTCTTTCCAATGCGGCTTATCTGTGTTTCCAGTTTCGGGATCAGATCCTCACGCACAGGAAAACCAAAATCATCCGGTATCCCGATCGGCTTCAGAAAAAGATCTTCTGCTTCATAAAGGGAATACTCCGGCATGTGGATCACGGCACACCAGTTCCGGTCTGTTTTTCTGTTTTCCTTTAAACAGTCAAAGAAAAAGAAACAGTTTCCATATCTTGCCTTTATAAACAGCTGTCCGGAAAATTCTTTTACTTCACAATCCGGCGATTTCAGCCATGCGATCAGTTTTTCTGCCTCCCTGCTCTCTTTTAACCAGTCCGGAAGTTTTCTATCCATCACATACCTCCGTAATTTAGATATATGGCAGAGAATACCTGGAATACACCATCTTTGCCCGTTTTAAAAATGCAGAGCCTTTTTCTGCTTTTGCAAACCATTCCACAAAAAAACGTGTCAGGTTCTGCTGCAGTGTCCGGTGGGTATCAAGGGCATAATCCACAAATTCCTCATATCCGTCCATACTTCCTGCAAGCAGGTAGCAGGTAAACATTTTTGCCATCTGCTCTTCATCTGAAGGATTGATCTCCATTTCCTCTGCACCTTCATACACCAGGCGCACCCTTTCTGGCTGTTCCTTTACATGCAGACACAGATCATCGGCCATCAGTTTCGAGGCTTCGTTTCGAAGGTCGTAATATCTGACCTCTGAAAGACCTTTTAGCCAGGCAAAGCCAAGATACGTGTAATTGTCTTTTATTTCCTGCTGCTCTTTTGCCATGGACTCCATAAATTTTTTGTGTCCGGTGGGATGGCAGTTCAAGTATTCATCTACCAGCAGCCTTGCCACATCTTTTCCATTCGTAACCTTCATGTTTTCCTCCCATCAAAAAAAGACAGTCCATGCTGTCTCCATTCTTTTAAATCCTGTTAGTATTTTACAGTGCCAGGAATATCATATTCATGCCAGCGTTTTGACACACAGCCGGCAATTTTTTCTTCCAGAGCTAAAAGTCCTCTCTCATTCGTCTTTTCCTGCCTTGCAATGGTAATGGATTCACAGATCCCGCAGTAGATCTCGTATGCGCTGCATGGCTCATTCCCAGTAGTAGCCTTAAACTGCTCCACGGTTTCTGCAAGCAGTTTTTTTCCAAATCCCGCCTGCTTCATGATCCCTGCCATGGCATTTGCCGGATGCTCGATCCAGATATCACACAGCCGCATGACCCCTTTTAAGACTTCCCGGTAGTAATCAAAGATCGACTCTATGTTTTCCGTGAAATCTTCCATTCCTTTACAGTTTTTGTGCGTAACCTTCAGGGCATTGCCAAGGATTACATTTCTTGTCGGCTCCTGCAGGGAATAAAAAATATTCGCTCCGGACACACCAACGTCTGACGTAGTGATCCGTACAACTGCTTTTATGTCCTTATCGGTCTTTCTTCCATAATTCTGCATCAATTCCTTATAAACATCTGTAAGTTTCGTATCTTCCAGCTGCCAGGACGCCGTAACAGAATAATGATCTGCATAGCCGTTTAAAAACGTTGCCTTCTCATAGTCCCCATGGATATATGCCGAGGTAACCATGTACATATCCGGCATGGATATGATGGCATAATCTTTTTCATCACCAGACAGGACTGCCCTTATTTTTCCTTCACAGAAACGGATCAGTGCTCTTCCTCTTGCAACCTTCAGGCATTTATTCAAGATCTCTGCCAGTGTTTTCTTATCGACATCTGCCAGGGCTTTGCCATCAATCCTGGCCCGTCCTTTCAACGATTTGATTGCTGAATTTCCTATATAACAGATCCTCTCGGGCAGGATAAGAACCAGCCTGGAATGAGATAAGGTATCTTTTTCCAGTGCTTCCAGGGAAATGCCCGGAACCTCTGTACAGGTTTCCTCTCCTGCAGCTGCCACCTTTAATTTCTTACTGGTGATCCGGATCCATTCTGCCCGGCTGTCTATCTCTTCCAGATACTCGCACAGTTCCTTTTCTGTCCGGAACTCCTTATAAAAGTCATCTTTATAATACATAATGTCCGCCTTTCCACGCTAGCTGAAAATCCGGACTTCAACAGCCTGTATCTTTCCATCTTCGATGCAAAATACATAGCCGTCTTCTGCCATCTCCATAAGCATTCCAATTTCCAGTGCATTTGCGTTTTCCCATTTAATTGTCTCCATAATCGACCCTCCTGATTTTACAATGTGTTTTCTTTTTTTGATGTTCTTAAGGTATTTCTTTTTGCAGTTTCCTTAACTGACAGTTTCATTCGTGCTCCTCCTTTCTGCTTTTTATGCAATAAAAAAAGACACAAAAAGAATCTTCTTTCCTTCTTGCATCTTCCTTATATTTTGCATATCCATTTTTTCTCATTAAGGGCAAGACCGCCCCAAAGTGTTTCTTCCGGAATGTCCGGAACTAAAGAATAACCACAGTCTTTTATAGACTGTTAAATTATTTTTCATTTAAAGACTACCACAACATTTTGTGGTTGTCAATTAATTTTAACTATATATTGTGTTATTGTGTGAGTTATCTTTATTATTCTGCTACATGTTGTGACAGGCGGCATGATACCGCCTGTCTTTTCATCCGTCTGCATAAATGCATGTATCTGAGGGGAATAGGTAATCTGTACATGCACTATGAAAACGTCTTACTCAGCGTTTGGATCCGCCGGGGAAATATTTTTGGCAAGGCTTCGCCCGTTGGCATCCGTCCCTGCTTCAAAAAGGACCGGCTGGCCACCGCTTAATTTCCGGTATCCATCCATCTGGATCTCCGAAAAGTGGGCGAAATAATCAATCCCGTCTTCACCGGTGATAAAGCCGTATCCTTTCTGTGCGCTGAACCATTTCACGGTTCCCTGTAGTGTTTCTGACATATCCTTCTCTCCTTTGCTGTATTTCCCGCAATAGTCTTTTGCGGAAACAGGGCAGCATGGAATCGAACCATGCCTGGTGCTCCCCTCCCTGCTATAAAAGGAATCTCTTCCTCTTATATTTCTTCGTTTCCCAAAAAAGTCCCGTTATTGAGTGCTGCATCCACCCGGCGGATTCCTACCAGCTTCTTTTCATTTATGCCAAAATAAAACCGGTAACGTTTTCCCTCCAAAACTTTTACGTTTTTATCCAGCAAAAGTTCACTCTGCCGTCCGGCCGGATCACTTACCTGGATCTTCCGTAATCTTGCAAAGGGATTTTTTCCGTCTATCCCGGTTACCAGCCCTTCCACGATTTCATAGGTCTTTTTATCCGCGGTGCGGAAAATAAGATATGTTCTTATAAACCCGATAATCCCAAGCAGGAAAGACCAGAAAATAAAAGTTTTGTCTTTCATCCATGTTCCCATAAATGATCCGAAAAGCAGGATAAAAAGAGACAGGATACCAGATCGCTGGATCCTGTCCTTAAAAAAATCCGGTATATTCTGATAACGTGTTCCAAAATCTTCCAAGCATCTATACAGCCTGTGCCAATACGGATGTTCCGTTTGCTTCAAGGCAGTCCTCCCTTCTTATGTTGTCGATCACAAGCTGTTTCTTATAGTAAAGCTGCGCTACACGGCTTATAAATTCCCGTTGTATCTGTTCCTGGAGGGAATCTGCTAAATTGGGTTCCCTGCTTTTTGCCTCTTCTTTTAAACATTTCAGGTGGCAGGAAACATCCCCTTCTCTTTGAAGATAGGAAAGTAGCTGGTATTCCTCTTCTGTAAGCAGCGGCTTTTTAAAAGCCCTCAGTGAAAACTTCAGTCCTTTTCCCATGGAAAGGGCTTCCATAAAATGCTTCATGCGTTCTGTCCGTGAAAAGGCCATGGGAGCCATGACTGACCGGCTGATAATGCTGTATACAGCTTCCTCTCTGGTACATCCTTCTGTCAGCACAACCAGGCCCCGCTTTACCAGACGGTTCAGGCAAAACTGAAAATCCTCTTTGTCCGCCCATTCCTGTGCCTGTTTTTCTCCAAGGCTAAATACAAGAAGACGATGCATCTGGGAGTGGACCTTATCCTCTTCACAGAAAGACCAGGTGAGCGCAGCCCACAAAATAGTTTCCATTTCTGTAAGTACTTTTTCTTCCCCATCTACCCAGACACAAAACCTTCCATCTGCATCATCTTTTTTCATTCCGATTGCTGTATACCATCTCATGACATTTCCTCCTTGTCATTTTCACTCTTTCTAATCTCTGCTTCTGATCTGTTTTCTTTTATATAACTTGTTACCCATACATCATTTCCAGGAGTTTTGGAAGTACATACCCCAAAAGCATGCCTGCTGCCGTACAGATTCCGATATTCGGCCGCCGCAGTTTCCATACTTCCTGTGTTTTGGTCCCGATAATCCTTGTTCTTCCCGGTACGATCCACCTGAGTTTCCGATAAAACTCCATGAATCCCTGATTGTCAAAGCCAAAGGATCGTACACAGAAAACATCCCGTTCCTGTTCTTCTTCATCCAAAAGGAAAAAGCTTTTCTGTTCTTTCCCTTCTTTTCGGATCACGATATAAAATTCCGGAATTCCCCGCCTGGTTCCTTCTACGATTTTATCCATCTCATCGTAAAAGATCCTGCAGGACTCATATTTTCCGTTCTTTTCCGGCTGGCAGACTGCCAGGCTGTCCTCTTCAAGTGCCATATAACAGTTTTCTGCCTCCATGATCCTCCGGCTGATTTTTATGGCCTGACGAAGAAGCAGGATTATCGCAAGCGCCAGTGCAGTACACAAATATACAAGATCCCAGCATCTTTTCTGGTATATGAAAAAGTATGCGCTGATTCCCTCTGCCACACTGCATATTGCTGTCATAATAAAATACTGTTCTTTAAGGTCCATCAGATGATATACATCATCTTCTGTCGCCTGTAGTCTCAAGGGCATCCATCCTTTCCGTCATGCCACGCTTATTTTATCCGGGGATTTCTTTTTTTCCTCTCGGCTTTTTATATAGTCTGTACATTCCCGGATGGTCTGTTCACACAGGTAATAAGAAAATTTCCCGATATGTGTGTCCTTTTCCCGGAGATTCAAACGGTTCTGAAGCCAGATATATGTGCTATGTTTGGTCATATAACCATTTTTCCAGATTGCATCCAAAGCTCTGTGTGCTTCGATCCGCTTATTACGCAGATTGCTGTCAGCCATGGTTCCCATGGGACGCATACTTTTTTTGTGTGCCCCAATGTATGAATCACAGGAAGGATAGCCGCTGCATACATACAGGTATTTCTCCGGATCCAGGTTGTTATCCCCATAGACATAGGCTGCAGGCCTAAGTACCCCGGGTCTTTTGCAATATGGACAGTACAAGGTTTCCCGCATCTGTTTTTTCTTCTTTTTTGCCATCTGACGTCACTCCTTTCCATCTTTTTTCTCCGATATTAAAGAAATCCCTTTTTCTGTGTCAACAGAATTCTTTGAAAATCATAAAAACATTTTCAGGAAGCTCTTTTGATAAGCCTTGTGATAATGCCTTCTGCCACTTCATAGTTGTCGTTGATGCGGGTCACCACAAATCCAATCTTATCTTTCTTTCCCGGAAGTGCGGACATATTGCAGGAATGTGCCACGGCATTGACTCCGATATCAAGGCGGATAAAATAGGTTCCCTTATAGACTTCCGTAATGATCCCTGTATATTTTCCCTGTTTATGGCATTTCCGGAGGTTATCTTTATTGATATTGGCTGTCGGACTCTTTGCATCCACTTCTATAATGATCTGGTCAACAGAGCTTGCTTCCACCTTATTGACCATGACCAGCACCAGATCACCTACCTGGAATTTTTCTCCGGCATCTACCATCCACTCCCAGGCCATGTCCCTGGCCCGGACAGATACTTCTACACCAAAGACTTCCAGGCGGACTGCTTTGGGAGCTACCGCGATCACCCTTGCTTCTACGATCCTGCCTTCATAGAGCATTGGTTTTTCTGTATCTTCCCCAAGGTAAAAAGTCTGTCTCTTTTTAAGCATTGCATCTTTTCTGGATGCTACAACACTCCGGCTCTTGTTATCCAGATCTTTGATGATGAAATCAATATCACAGCCGAGCATGTTGTTAGCAATACGGACCTGACGGTTTAAGGTATCCGCGTTTTCACGCCCGTCTCCCTGAAGGTTGATCATCATTTCATTCATTGGGATAATGATCCGGAAACCCTTAAAGTATGTAACAGCAACCATCCATCCACTCTCCAGTTTTTCAATGCCCCCGAGCTGGCCCGTCAGGATCTTTCTGGTACGATGTGCATTCAAAAGCTGATGCCATCTGGCTTCTTCCTGTTCCTCCATGCTTTCAACCTGCGCGTCTACATCGATTGTCAAAACACCATCGTAGACTGCACGCGGAACATCTTTTTCCCCATTTCCCGCCAAAACTGTTTTTTTGGTATCCTCCATATACTTCCTCCTGTTCTTATTTATTTTTCGTCTTCTCTGCTCCATCCAGAAAACGCCTTTTCCTCCGGCACTCAAGAAAGACAAAAGAAGACACAAAAAAAGCAGCCCGTTTAAAGCTGCTTTCTTCATGCCTTCTTTTTACAGATACCATTCTATAATACATGGAATTCTATGTCAATATTACCTCGATTGCAATAGTGTCGCATATTAGTTCCTTTTAATCGTCCCCAATAAGACAACCGAGCTTCTTGTACATTTTTAAACTATAGATATTACGGAACAGTTGCAGTAGATATATATTTTTTCAAATAGCTGAAGGATAATACCTGATTATCTGTTATTTATATACATAATGCAGGAATTTCATCCGACCTGCCATAAAATTGCTTTCTGTCTATTGCTTTTTAGTGCACCGTTGTTGAATATATTTCATGTAAGGATTCTGTTTTCATTTTTATCTTAACGAATGGGTCTTTACGCTATATGACTTTAGTCTCTGTAGAATGAATATTCAAGTTAAAGGTGAATTTTTATAAAGAAAACAGGCCAATTGCGATAATATAGGAGAAGAAAATGTATGCACGGATATTACCAAAAAAATCTAAAAAAATGGCATAAAACTTCAAATTCTTACATGAATTATATCAGCTATGCAGAAGAACGGCAGGCGCGGCAGATGATCATGCGGCGAAGGAGTACGGAGCAACTTAAAAGGTCTCACCTTAAAACGGATCAATGCAAGATCGAACGTTAATGATAGCGCAAAAGCAGTAATATTATGTGAATACGTCATTCATGTTATGTGAATTTCTGTTCTTCTCCTTGTAATCCCCCATCTGTGAAATATGAAACAAAATGGGTATCAGAACGCAGCGTTTGGATGCTTCGTTCTGATGCCCTTTTACGATATAGTTTCTTTTACAGCGGTGAAAACAATTACCGGAATGCCGTCGTCTCTTTCTGCAACACTGTACTCCTTTTGATTAACGATTTTTTCTCTACACCCATTGCAAACCAGAAAAAAGTACGTTATAATATGACCAAACGGACCGAAATGGTCATATTTCAGGGAGGGTGCAGCCTTGGCTTTTACCGATTACGAGACTGAGCAGCTCCGCAAGGCGTTGCTGAAGGAAACGAGACATTGTGCTGTCACGTTGGGGATGAAGAAAACCTCAGTGGATCAACTGACAAGGGCTGTCGGTATCGCAAAAGGCTCATTTTATAAATTCTTCGAATCCAAGGAGATGGCCTTCTTCGCGGTTCTGGAAAGTATCCACTCCGAGCTTTACGGGGTGGCTGACCAGGCGTTGCACAGAAATGGCGGCCTGCCAACATCGGAGCGCGCGGCAGAGGCGGTTCTGGCCGTCTGCCGGCGGCTGTCCGATACCGGAGACATGGTTTTCATTGAACATGACGCCAAGTTGCTTTTACAGAGATTGCCGGAGGGCGTCAAAAAGGAACATTGCCACGATGACGAGACGCACATTCGTCTGCTTCTGGAAAAATATGACCTTGTTCCTAAACGGGGGATTTCACTTGCCGCCGCGACAGTACGCGGACTGATTCTGACCGTCTCACACAAAGAGCAAATAGGAGGACTGTACCCGCAGGTGCTGGAAACGCTAGTGTACGGCGCTTGCAGGGAGTTATTTAAATAAGCGGAAGGCCGCAGAGATGCGGCTTTTCCAAGGCACAACGGTTAGCATCATCTAACCTTCTGGGTACACGCGTCGGTTAGGTTAATCTAACATTGAAAGGAATGATAGCGATGCAGGGACACAAGAATTTCTGGGACAAAAATGCCGGACGTTACGACCGCTTTATGCGAAAGGATCGGGCGGCGTATGACGAGATGTATGAACTGATCCGGCCGGTTGTAAAAGCCAAGACGGTGTTGGAGCTGGCGACCGGCACGGGATTGATCGCAAAACACATCGTAAACGCGGCGGCGCACATCGAGGCGACAGACGCCTCTGCGGAGATGATCGCCGAGGCAAAGCGAGATACCCGCTCTGCCAAGCTGCACTTCTCCGTGCAGGATATGTTCCGCCTGCCCTATGCGAACCAGTCCTTTAATGTGGTGATCGTGTCCAACGCACTGCATATCGTGCCGCAGCCGGAGAAGGCCCTTGCCGAGATCCGCCGGGTGCTGAAGGACGACGGTGTGCTCATCGCACCCACCTTTACCCATGCGGGAAACTCTTTTTCCGGCAAGGTCAGGGCATTTTTCATGAAGCTGGCAGGCTTCCCTCTCCGCAGCAAGTGGACGAGCGAGAAATACCTGCGCTTCCTACGGCAAAACGGCTGGGCGGTGCGGAAAAGCGTTGTGCTGAAAGCATCCTTCCCGCTGACCTATGCGGAATGTGTGAAATCGGAGGTGTGATAAGATGTCATTTTTTGAGAACACCAGAAAGCCTGTGGGGCTTGGCGGGAAAATCATGGTCGCCATGATGAACCTGGGGCACAGTCCTGTGGCACGGTGGGGACTTCGCTTTTTGGAGCTTACTCCGGACGCCAAGGTGCTGGACTGTGGCTGCGGCGGAGGGGCGAACATCAAGAGACTTCTGAAAAAATGCCCGGAGGGTATTGTCAAGGGCATTGACTATTCCCCCGTCAGTGTGGAGAAATCCAAAAAGGTCAACGAGGCCGCCATAGCGGAGGGCCGCTGCACCGTTCTGCAAGGCAGCGTGGCGGATATGATCTTTGTAGACGACTGGTTCGATGCGGTAACGGCCTTTGAAACCGTCTATTTCTGGTCCGATCTGCCGCAGTGCTTCCGGGAGGTTTACCGGGTGCTGAAGCCCGGCGGGACATTACTCATCTGCAACGAAAGCAACGGCGATACGGACAAGGACAAGAAGTGGACGGAGATCATCGGCGGCATGACCATCTACAAGGACGCCGAGCTGAAGACGTATCTGGAGCAGGCGGGCTTTCACAATGTGCAGATACACAAAAAGAAAAGCTGGCTCTGCATTACGGCGTGGAAATGAGGGGCTAAATCATGAGTATCTTTGCATCTATCTTACGCAGCGTATACAAGCTCTCCGGCGCGAAAAAGGCGTTCGCCTTGCCGGAGGATGCACTGCGAAAGGAAATTGAAAAGCAGAACCGGCATCGTGGCGTTTTTACGCCCACCGACCGCAATGCATATTATGAAACGATCGCGGTAAACGGCTTTCCCTGCCTGATCGTGCGAGAGCATCCGAAGCCGTCCGAGCGCGCGATTCTCTATTTCTTTGGCGGCGGCATGGTGATTGGCCCCGATAAGGGTGACCTGCCTGTGATGCGCAAGCTCTGCCGCGAGACCGGCTGTGATGTGTGGTTTCCGTTTTACCCGCTCTGCATGGAACACTGCATTACTGAAACATACGCGATGGTGTACGAATGTTATCGAAAAATGATTACACTGTACGGCGGCGGAAATGTCAGCACCTGTGGTTTTTCCTCTGGCGGTGCACTGGCTCTGGGGATCGCGGCGCACAACAGCGCGCAGCCTGAGCCGCTGCCGCAGCCACGGCATATCGTCGCCGTATCTCCCGGCGAAGTGCCGTGGAACGATGGCGAAAAATCGCGGATGAAGGGATTGAACGAAAGAGATGTTTCCATCGACTATGCCTTTATGGTGACGGTGGAAAAATTCATGCGGCATGGTTGCGAGAATGTGCCGGACTATATGCTCTCCGGCTCCCGGGGAGATTTTACCGGCGTAGGCGATATCCACTTCTTCTATTCTGCCGACGAGGTGCTCTACGGTGCTTTGCCGGACTTTGAGGAAGCCTGCAAACGGGCAAATGTCCCCTATACGGTGTCCGCCCGCCCGAAGATGGTGCATTGCTACTGTATGCTGCCGATCTTCAAGGAGGCAAAGGAGGACTTTGCGAAAATCGTGGACATTTTGAAAAAATGAGATTGGAAACGGTCGTGTGATGATTGAAACACGGAGGAAGAACCATGGAACGAAAAGAAGCCATTCGCGGTGCGTACCGAATGACGGGCGGAAACAGTTTTTATGACGGCATGATCACCTGCTCTACTCTGAGCGGGAAAGCGGTGTGCCGCTTGGTGTGGGCAATGAACAAGGCGGAAAACGACGCCTATCTGGAAAAGGCAATGTCCGGTATTCCGGAGCATTTCTCCGGCAAGCTGCTGGAAGTGCCGGTGGGAACAGGGATTCTGACCATGCCGGTTTATCAGACTATGCCGGAGGCGGACATTACCTGTCTCGATTATTCGCCCGATATGATGAGGCAGGCACGGGAAAAGGCTGACCGCCTGCACCTGAAAAATGTAACCTTCCAGCAGGGAGATGTGGGAGCACTCCCCTATGCAGACGACACCTTCGACATCGTTTTGTCGCTGAACGGATTTCATGCTTTTCCTGACAAGGAAGCCGCCTATCGGGAGGTTTTCCGGGTTTTGAGACCCGGCGGGACATTCTGCGGCTGCTTTTATGTGAGGGGCGAGCACAAGCGGACCGATTGGTTCGTCCGGCACGTTTATGAAAAGGCAGGTTTTTTCACGCCGCCCTATGAGACGGTTTCCGGTCTGAAAGCACGGCTGGATGGAATGTATACGGATGTGGACATGGGAAACCTGAAAAGCATGGCATGGTTTGTCTGCCGGAAAGCGGGTTAAATCTGAGATGGTCTCATGCACGCAAGAAAGAACAAGGAGGGAGGCAATCAGATGAAGGACAACGAGCTTCTATTCGACCGCAAAAGCCATGTGCTGTATTCAAAGCCTTGCAAGAAAGAAATCCTGGCGAAGATCGCCCTGCACTATCCGGAAGCAGAGCGGGAGGCGACATGGGGAAAGGTACAACGGCAGTACATTGACTTTCTCTCCGACTGGCGCACCGATTTGGGCGGCAAAAAGAACTTCCACAATGGCGTAGGCGGCACCTACGACTGCATCGCCATCATGAGCTATTATGTGGTCTGCAAAGCCGTCACATCGTTCCGTGAAATCGAAGAGATGGAGGAAAATCTGATTCTTCCGACTTTCCGCAAGCTGAAATTTGTGGACTGCAATAAGCCGTTCTGGAGGAAGCTGATGTACAAGGCGTTTGTTCGTGCGAAAAGCGGCTGCGACAAATGGCACGATTACGAGATGTCGGTTGCGCCTTATGAAACCGACAAGCCTATTTATTATGAATTTACGGCGTGCCCGGCAGCGGAGTTTGCTATCAAGCACGGTCTTGCGGATATCATGCCCGCCCTGTGTAATGTGGACTTTGCGTCTATGGAGCTACTCTATGCAAGGCTTATACGGACGAACACCTGCGTGGACGGCTGCCGGTGCGACTACACCATCTGCGGCGACCAGGATCCGTATGTAAAAGAACATCCCGAATATCGGGATGAGGCGGGCTTCAGAAGAAACAAATAAAAACGCAATGCAAAGCAGGAGGAATCGGTAATGCTTTTACAGGTGATTTTGGAAGGCATCGGGCTGGGCGTTCTGCTCATTTTGGTTTGCGCCATCGGTATCCGCAAGGGCGCGGTGGGCATGGTGCATCTTTACAGCCCGGAAGTTCAGAACAGGTGTATAACGCTGGGACTTACAACACACGAAAAAATCAAGCGAAACGCCCTGCTGTTCAAAGCCATCTGCGTTCCCGGCTACATTGCCTATGTGCTGGTCTGCGTCTATGCGGTGAACGGCGCAAAGGGCTTCGTTCAGGGCTTTTGGCAGCTGCTGGTCATACTGTCCGTTATGAATCTCATAGACCGATTTTGGGTTGACGGCTATTGGGTAGGACATACGAACGCATGGGAAATTCCGGGAACGGAAGACCTGAAACCCTACATTACAGCCAAGGATAAGGGCAAAAAGTGGCTGTTCGGCACAGTTGGTATGGCGGTCATTTCGGCAGCACTGGCGGCAATTATGATGATATTTGTTCGCTGAAAGGAGATACCCATGAAATACAAAATCGAGAAAAACACCGTACAGGAAACGCTGATCATCCCGCTGTATGCGCGGAAGGTCTGCTCAGAGCTGTATCCGAATCTCTACCGGGACGAAACAGCGGTTCGCCTGATTGACGAGATCGACTATGATTTTTCAGAGGCGGAGAAAACTCCCGCGGCCTGATGCAGCGTTTCGGTTCGTTGGAGGTAGCCATGCGGCAGAACGACTTGGCATGGGAGATGCGCGATTATCTGAAGACGCACCCCAACGCGGCGGTGGTCAATCTGGGCTGCGGGCTGGACAGCACCGGCAGAAGCTGCGACAACGGCAACTGTAAAATTTATAATCTGGATTATCCCGACGTGATTGCTGTACGGAATGAACTGCTGCCTGCCGGGGAGCGGGAGAAAAATATCCCCTGCGACCTGAACGACACGGCATGGTTTTCTCAAATTGATGCCTCCGGCGGCGCGGTGTTCTTTGCCTCCGGGGTGTTCTATTATTTTCTGATGGAGCAGGTCAAGGCACTGGTGCAGCGAATGGCAGACGCTTTCCCCGGCGGTGTGCTGGTGTTTGATGCGGCCAACCGGACGGCGGTGAAAATGATCGCCAAAACATGGCTCAAGAGCGCGAAAATCAAGAACGTGGGCGCATATTTTGCTGTTTCGGACGCGAAAAGCGAGCTTTCCATGTGGGACAGCCGCTTGCAGATCACAAGCCGCGGCTATATGCTGGGCTACACCGATTTGAAAGACCCATCCGTCAGCGGCTTTTTCCGTTTTCTCGCCAGGGTCGGTGATGGAATGATGAAGATGCAGATTGTAAAGATCAGATTTGGAGGCAATCAATGAAAATTCTGGTATATGGTGCAGGTGTTTTAGGGTGCAATCTGGCAAGGAATCTGTTTCACGCCGGAAAGGATGTGACCCTGCTTGCCCGAGGAAAATGGGCGGAGGAGATTAGGAGGAACGGGCTGCAAATCAAGGACAAATTCTTGCTCCGCACCTCGGTCAGCCGCATTCCGGTGGTGACCGAACTGAAACCGGAGGAAATATATGACGTGATTTTTGTAGTCCTGCGCTATACACAGCTGGATTCAGCTCTGGATACGTTGCGCGCAAATCAGACGAAAAATATTGTTTTTGTGGGTAACAATGTGCAGGCAAGAGCGCTGGCGGCGGCACTGCCGGAGAAAAATGTCTTGTTTGCCTTTGCGCTCTCTGCCGGGCATCGGGAACCTGACCGGGTCGTTTCTATCGACCTGAAAAAAATCACCATTGGGCAGTTGCGTGGGGCGGTCTCCAATGCGGAACTGATCGGAGAGATTTTCGGCGGTACCAAATACAAGGTCGTCTATGAGCCGAATATGGAGGACTATCTGCTCTGCCATGCGGCCTTTGTGATGCCTGCGGCCTTCGCCTGCTATAAGACGGACGGCGACTTGAAAAAGCTTAGGAGAAATACGGTGTACCTTGGACGGGTGATCGATGCCAATATTGAAGGCTACCGTGCCATACGCAATGCGGAACACGACATTTTGCCAAAGGCGGATGCAGAATTTGAGAGCGAAAAGTACCGCAAGACCTGTCTGCGCTTCTTTAAACTCATGTGCGCCACCTCACTGGGCAAACTATGTGCCTCCGACCACGCCATGAACGCCATAGACGAAATGAGCGCCCTGAATCGGGATATCAAGCAGTTCTTTGATGAGAACGGCGCGGCTTATCCCGTGTGGCAGGCGCTGGAGGCAGAGGCCGGGAGATACTTACGATGAAATACGCCGGAATGCCTTTCGGCATGTGGACGCTGTTTGCGCCGTCCTTCCGAAACCAGCTGACAGCGGTGTTCGGCTACGGTACGAATACGAATTGTTCCGCATTAAAAAAGGACGCAGAATCTCTCCCACGTCCTCAAAACTATCTGGCTTTATCTTCTCTTACCTTCGATACTTCCTTATGTGCCGCTTTCTGCTTCACCTCATCCACACC
>OLRB01000148.1_pt1 | contig 68752 bp, 77 predicted proteins | sample 1672751 | NCBI WGS metagenome assembly OLRB01 (sample SAMEA3136720, study PRJEB25190) | human gut metagenome | biome: human gut; feature: human-associated habitat; material: faeces | place: Austria | collected 2013
AAAAACATGCCAGTGTGGTTGGAAAATTTGGCTGTAAAGGGTATGACACATTCGGTCCATTTAAACTGGTTGGTGGTATTGCTAAAGGGCATCCAGATGAAGAGGATATGAAAAATGCAGTGGACTTTGTAAAAGGATTACACTAATTGAAAAATTCAGATTATATAATCAAAAGGCATGCGAAAAATGAATGGACATTTTTTTCATGCCTTTTTAAAGCATTAGGTGACGTAGAACTCAAAGTTAGCATTTTCCCATGTGGGGAAAATGGTTGTCAGTTCAATTCCGCAATCCGCGATACCCCCACATATATCTCCGATATCTTATACCAGGTCGTATAATCCACTTCTCCGGTCTGAGGCAGTCCAAAGACTTTTTGAAATACCCGGACAGCTTCGGCAGTTGCCGGTCCATAGATACCGTCAGCAGTGATCTTTGGAATAGCCGGATAAGCACCTGCAATCACATTCAACTGTTCCTGCATCTGCCGGACCTTGTTGCCGGATGAGCCAATCTTCAGAGTATAACCAGGCCAGGAGGACGGAATGCCGGAGATGGCTTCGGCGGTGTTGATGTACATGTCATCACCATAATAATAGCGTAGGATTTCGATAGGGGAGTAGCCCTGATCGCCTAATGATTTGGATCCCCATTGTGTCAACCAAATTGTCATAACCTATAAAGTACACGCAAACTCTTGATTTTACTGGGTTTGCGGGCATTTTACCTGTATAAGAAAAAGTAGATTTTGAGAGAATCGTTCTTGCGATCGTAGATAATCTTGTCGATGATCTGCTTCAGGGCTTCGTTCTTTTGCACGTATGTATAATTGTTGGAGATGAGAATATCATACACACTCCGTACCTTCTGCAGCATGGCATCCGCTGGATCCTGATCAGATTTACGTGCTGCCTTTTTCAATTCCTTTAATTGTTGTTCTAAGGATTCCCGTTCTTTCTGAATGATAGCTTTATTCGCTTTATATTCTTCCAGTGTATCAATCCCTTCCCGGTAGGAGGCTTTTATTCGTTCCTCTTTGCCGGTTAAACTTTCCAATTGTTCTGTTATAGCCTTGCGCTCATCAAACTGCTCTGTCGGCTGATATTCACGCAATTCATAGACAATATCTTTGGTATCCAATACTTCTTTGATACTGGCCAGAACTTCCTTTTCAAGGACCAGTGAACTTATGCCGTTCGGTTTTTTGCATTTTCCTTTGCTATATCCGTAGCAGGAGAAGTAAGAATATTTTTCCCCATTGACTCGTTTCATAGTGGTTGAGGTTAAGGTGCGTCCGCAATCCGGGCATTTCAGTAGTCCGGAAAGCCAATGCTTATAAGTGGAAGAGGGGCGCTTGCCAACCGGCTTGTAGGTGGCTTTAAATCGCTCCTGTGCCGATTCAAATAATTCCTTTGATATGATAGCCGGCTGTTGCCCTTCTGTAACAATCCATTCGTCCTTATCTTTGATACGATTGGTGTTGTTCTCTGTCCGGTTCCACCGGATCATGCCACAATAGGAAGGATTCTGGATGATGTATTCGACAGATCTTCGTTCAAATGGCTTTCCATGTGAAGTCTTGAGTCCTAAAGAATTTAGGTATCTGGCGATATCAAAGAAGCTCATACCTTCATTTGCATATTTTTCGAATATGGTTCGAACGATCTTTGCTTCTTCCGGAACAATCACCGGCGGCTTGCCATGCTCCACAACCTTGTAGCCAAGCGGTGGACGTGCCTGGTATGCTCCACGGAGTGCATTTTCTTTCATACCTCGATACACTTCGCCGGATAATCGAATAGAGTAGTATTCGTCCATCCATTCGATGATACGCTCGATCAGGCTGCCAAAGGGATCATCGGAGAGTGGTTCAGATACACTCACGACATCTACATTGTGCTGTTTTTTTAAAAGAGACTTGTATACGATGGATTCTTCCTGATTCCTGGCGAACCTGGAAAACTTCCATACCAGGATCTGATCAACCGGATGATCATCACCTTTGGCCAGTCCGATCATCTCCTGGAAGCCGGGACGCTTATTGGCTTTTCTTCCGGAGATACCGAGATCTGTGAAGATCTTCAGGATTACAATATTGTTCTTGGCTGCATAGTCCCGGAGGAGATGCTCCTGGGAGTCCGGAGAGATTTCTTCCTGATCGTGAGTGGATACCCGGATGTAGCCGTATGCATATTTTACGCTCATTGTATCACCTTCCTGTAATTATATGTGCGACGTCGCACAAAAATGGGTACAAAAATAACACCTATACGGTGCCGGATTTTTGTGATACAATAATCTTTGTGAGGAGAGTACTGTATCGAGCGAATCCTTCGCCGTATATATTACTCGGGATTTTCCCTGGTGTTTGGTAGACACCGGGGGATTTTTTATTATTATCTATATTGTTTATTTAATTTAAGCATAACCTTTCCACCAGATATGCCGTCGTAGACAAACCAATCTTTCTGGCTGTTAGTTTTACTGGCTGGTGCAACGCCAACAAGGGCATTATAACGAGTATAGAGACCGCCATAAAAGTTTTGCGAACTTGATTCTATAGAAGAATCTTGCATTTGTGCATATAAATTCAATTGTCTTACAAGCGTATCAGCAAAATCAAGAGCAAGAGAGGGATCGGTAGAATCATCAACAACTGCAGTTATAGTTATTGTATCATCTTTTACTCCGATATAATAATCGTGAACATAGGTGTAATCTGGATCAAGCGGTAAGTTCGCTTTTAAATCAGATATACATTTGTCCATATCTAACGAAGATGCCGTCTGTGTATCTGATGAGGAAGAAGTAGAATCGTTTTCTTGATCAGATGCTTCACCTGTGGATGAATTTGCTTTATCTGAAGAATCTTCAGTGGTAGCTTCATCAGCTTTTTTATCAGATTTTACTGTTTCTTCTTTTTTCGTGTCGGACTTAGAACTTGAAGAATCAGATCCAGATCCTCCACAAGCAGATAATGACAATGCCATAGATGATGCCAGTAATAGTGCTACAAATTTCTTTTTCATATGTTTTTCCCCTTCGTTTTATTTGTTCCAAAATGTTTCGCTTTTTTCAGAGATTATTTATTCAATCAGATATCTTCGCCATACAAATACTATCGTATCAAGAGGGCAGTGTATTTATGGTTAGAGATACTGGATGAATTACATATATCTCTTTACAACTTCTATTAAACGATTTTTGTATTTCTACAAATCGTTTAAAGAGTCGATATAAATACGCTCGAATTTTTTATTAGCATCCGGGATGAGAAGCTGTTTATTTCTTGCATCAAGATTTAGGCGACAAATCGGTTTTCTATTATTGTCTTTATACAGAATTCCAAAATAACTTTCGGTATCACGGTGAACTATATCTTCAACAGGTACGATACCGGCAAGAAGTCCGCGAATAATGTAGAAACTTTCAATTTCATCTTCCGTTGTAACAATCTTGGATACAGGTTCTTTAATCTCTGGTTCTGATTCTTCATCTTTATCATAATCGTCAGCTAATGCAGAAGAAATTTTACTATTTACTATTTCATTTACAAAAGAAGAGAAAGCTCGTTTTACCACAGGTGTAAATTTTTCAATTATTCTCTGATTCTTTTGACCATCGTATATATCCGCTAAAATAAATCGAACAAAGTCTTCTGTCGGAGATTCAAACTGTTTTGTTAAGATGTTTTTTATTTGACTGCTATATTTAAGCTCTTCGGCAGTACTAAATATTTTGTCCTTATCAAAATTATCTTTACAAAATTTTTTTAATTCATTGATGGAAGAATCTTTTAAATTTTCCATGTCTATTTCTAGAAATGGCACAAGATCCATTTTGTTTGATTCTTCTAAATCTGTATAAAAACGATATATTATGCCATTTGTAAGAATGCCAAATTTAGCAGGAGATGTCCCGAAATATCTAAAAAGTTGAGACGAATGTTTGTCGAGTTGCTCTGAGCAACTTTTGCATTCGACTAAAATATTCGGCTGTCCATTTTCTAGGATTGCATAATCAACCTTTTCGCCTTTTTTAATTCCTACATCAGCAATATACTCTGGGCAAAATTCATTTGGATTGAAAACATCATACCCAAGAAGTTGGAATAAAGGCACTACAAGAGACATTTTTGTGGATTCTTCTGTAGTGATGGTGTCTTTTAAAGACAGTATCCTTTCTGAAAATTGTTTAATTACATCATTGAACTCCATACATTTTCCTCTCTTTCATATTTTATAAATCATCACCATATAGATAGTGGTGTTCAGCTCGGTGGAACATATCGCAATGTTCTTGAATAAATTCAACACGTTTCTGATCACGAGCAATCCGCTTCTTTAATCGTCTTCGTTCCGCTTGCAATTGCTTGATGCGATCAAGATAGATTTGAGCCGGTTCTGGATCTTTGTGTGGATGATGAGCATAGTATTCAATTTCTTGTACATTACCTTTTAAAAAGTCATCATTTGTTATATGACTCATGGCATGCTCATATGCCTTAAGCTGAGATTCATAATTCAATCCGGCATTGATCAGTATCGTGTAGCTTCCGTCTTCGTTCGGAACAACCATTTCATTTCCTTTTTTACTAGGAAAGTCCATAAGAACGACATTAACATCCGGTGTCGTCAATATCACCACGTTCCTTTCGTTTAAGCGCGAGAGCCATGCTATGCAGAGCTTTTAAGTCGTCCGGATCCATATCTTTCTGGACATCGAACAGCGCTTTCAGTTCTTTGTTTTCAAATATCTCTTGTGCTACCTGTGCAGTTTCATCATTTAAATAATACTTTTCTGTATCTGATTCATTTCCTGTCATTAAATAGTCGACAGATACATTGAAGTAATCAGCAATTTTCTTTATTTTCGTAGCATTAGGTGTACTGTTTCCTAATTTACTGATATACCCCTTTCCGAATCCAAGAGTTTCTTCGAGCTTGTTCATTGATATTCCATAGTCTTTGCACAAGCTTTTAATACGTTCTTTCATATTTTTGGGCCCTTTCTGAAAAAATCGCAAAAACTTCTTGACATTCTGAATATATCGCGTATAATAAAATTACAAGTTCTGAAAAAATCGCAAAAATAATCAGAATGGCAAATATGCTATTTATTTGTTTGTGGTAATTCAAATTATAGGATATTTTCAGAAGTTAGTCAATAATATTTAGTGATTTTTTCAGAACTTATATTGAAAAAGGAGGTGTAAATTTGATTTACGAAAATATTTGTAAACTTGCAAAAGAACGTGGGATTTCGATTAACAAGTTAGAGGAAAAAGCAAATGTATCGACGGGCAGTATTTGCAAATGGGGAAATAGTGTGAGTCCAACAGTTAAAAACATTAAGAAAGTAGCCGATATTCTGAAATGTACTGTGGATGAATTAATTTCAGCAACAGATGAAACAGGTTCAAAAGAATGGAGGGAGTAGAGAGCAGAAGTGAATATAAATGTTATTTGCTTTTTGATAGTAACATTCATAGCAATAATATGCGGGGCAATTGAATATAAGATGAAGCTCCCGGATTGGAAGCTTCTGATAGTATGGACTATTCTGATGGAAGTATTAGCGGTTCTCCTTTTAATAAGCAGGCTAATGACTTAGCAATTCCATTGAAGAGTTCGCGAGCACCAGTAAAGTCATCAGATTCGATTTTGTCATTTAGATCATCTAAAAACGGCCATAAAGACTGTGGGGTATATGCATATATGTGGAAAAAACTTTCAGCACATTCTTTACAGGCAGTAGTTGTTGGATGCGAAATGCATTTACCGACTTTAGAAATAAAATCTTCGATGGTTGAGGCTCGAGCAGCATTGTATGTACTGGAATGTTTCTCTTGAATATCGAGCTCTCGCAGCTTGAGCTGATGGCGATTGGTAAGAATGGTTGTGATCGCAGGACTAATGATAGAAATAGCCAAGGCAATCCAAGCAGCGGTAGCGCTCCAATCAATTTGATGTCCCATAAGAAAATCTCCTTTCGTAAATACTCAGCGTGGCAGTGCTTGTATTTAGAGTATAGGAGAGATTGAAGGAAGATGCAATAGGAGGGAAGGGCATGGATATGAGTTTACACCAGTTGGAAATTAAAGATGGTCACATATTTTTGGATGGAATGATGATAAAAGGCATCACCAGTTTTAATCTTGTGCACAAAGGAGGAGAAATAATTCCAAAGCTAACTTTAAAGATGGAAGTGCGTACACTTCCGAGATCAACCACGAAAACTATGGATGAAGAGAAACTGAATTATCAAAGAAATAGTAGAAAAAATGAGAAAAAGAAACGTTTATGCTCAGCGTGTTTTACAGAGCTTCCGAAGAAAGCAAATTACTGTCCAGCGTGTGGAAAGTGCATGAGAGAAGTGGTAGAGCAGACCTCCGAATATATAGGGAGTTCACCAGTAACAACAATAGTCGGAATAAATGATTGTGCGATTCATGTTAGAAATCGGAATGCAACAAGTACAAACAGTGATACATAACCTATAAAGAGGTGATGCAGTTTGAAACATATATTTATTTTAAGACTTATACGAAAAGAAGATGGAAGTCTTATTTCTGAAAGAGATATGGATACAATGGCGGAAAAAGATAAGGATGAAGCCGTGAATGAGTTAAACGGGAATTCTGTTGGATATTTAGGATACCAGAAGTAGAAAACCGCTTAGGCGGTAGAAGGGAGGACAAGCATGAAAAGAAGAGGACCAAGAGCAAAATGGCAGAGAATCGTCCGGGAAGTGGTGTTTGAACTGCTGATTGGCGGAGCAATCGGGCTTGCATTCGATGCAGTGTTATTTATCTGGTTGTTTGCAAAGTGAAGGAGGTGAGGACATTGCAAGAGATACCAAGACTGATGGATGATCATGAATTCCAGAAAGAACTGGAAAGAATCCAGGAGCACTTAGATGCAATCAGTAAGGGTTCGAATACCGTAGAGGTACGGAGAAACTACCTGATCAGCTGTGTGACGGTGCCATCAGCAAAAATCTATACGCCGGATCAGTTAAGACAGATCTTTGATCTGACGTGGAAATAAGAAGAGCACCCGTATAAGCCGGCAAGCTTTGGGCGCTCAGAAAATTAGTCAACTATATTATATGAGAAGAAAGGAAATTAGTCAAATGGCAGAAGAAAAGAAATATGAAATTACAGAGATGGAATTAAAAATGTACATTGGTTTAGCGATGGCAGATACAATTCCGGAAGGCGCTGCAAGGGAAGAAGAGGAGAAATTCAGCGGATTTGCGGCGGGTTTATGTAAAAGAATAACGAGCCACCTGAATGGTTCGGAACCTTTTTCTGAGACAGAACTCGAGGCATATCGTGCTGTGACCCGTATCTTTGATGTTGTACAGACCTTGGCAGAAGTAGTTGCCAGAAATACGGAGGAATAGAGAATGTATTACAACGAATGTCCGTTATGCGGGGCAAATTTAGATCCTGGAGAACCATGTGACTGCCAGGAGGAAAAGAAAAGCAAAAAGAAACTGCAGTTAAAGAACCAGAGTGAATACCGGAATAGAGCATTGCAGCTTTGTGCGGAAACAGGGTATCAGATATGAATGATATTTTTAAGGCTTATGATTTCGAAAATGAACAGCAGTGGTTAAAAGGCAGAATGAACGGGATCGGCGGCAGTGATGCAAGTGCTGTAGTCGGGATGAATCCATACAAAAGTAATATTGATCTGTTTGAAGAAAAAATTGGCAGGGTAATACCGAAAGACATTTCGGACAAGCCGTGTGTGATTTATGGAAAGAAAGCAGAAGAATACATCCGGGAATTATTTAAACTGGATTATCCGGAATATCAGGTGGAACATCATGAATTCCGGATTCTGCAGAGTAAGGACCATCCGTTCATGCAGGCGTCTCTTGATGGCGAGCTGACCGATCGGGAAGGTCGCAAGGGAATCTTAGAGATTAAAACTACAAATATCCTGCAGTCCATGCAGTACGAAAAATGGAAGGACCGGATTCCGGATAATTATTACATACAGGTATTGCATTATCTTTTGGTAACCGGTTGGCAGTTCGTAGTTCTGAGAGCGCATTTGAATACTGACTGGGGTAACGAAAAGCGTACAACAGTCAAACATTACTTCATCGAAAGAAGTGATGTGGAAGATGATCTTATAATGCTGCAGCAGGAAGAAGAAAAATTTTGGAGATATGTGGAGAGCGGGAGAAAGCCTCCACTGATTCTTCCAGAAATATAGGAGGCATTTTATGTTGGAATTAAAAATCTTCAGTCCACAGGAGAATGGATTTGTACCGGAAATCAAGTGGAACAATGAAGAATTGAAGGCGGCAATTGCCGAGAAGATGAAAGAGTACAAAGGATTAGTCTTTACAGAAGAGACTATTTCAGAGGGAAAGAAAGACAGAGCGAATTTAAATAAGCTTCGCGGGGCAATTGACGATGAGCGGAAACGTGTTAAAAAGCTGTGCATGGAGCCATGCAATAGATTTGAAAAAGAAGTAAAAGAAGTTCTTGCGCTGGTTGATGAACAGATCAGTGCAATTGATGTTCAGATCAAAGAAGTTGAGCAGATTAGGAAAAAAGAAAAGCGGAAAGCGGTCCAGGAACTATTTGAATCTATCGGCTTCCAGAAGTTTGTGACACTTGAAATGATCTGGGACGAGAAGTGGCTGAATGCATCAGTAGCGCTGTCGAAAGTAGAAAACCAGATGAAAGAAACGATGTATAGAATCGGCGAGGAAGTTGGGACGATCAGCAGATTGCCAGAATTCAGCTTCGAAGCAATGGAAGTCTATAAGAAGACACTGGATCTTACGCAGGCAATCAAGAAAGGACAGGAGCTGGCTGACATTCAGAAGAGAAAGGAAGAAGCGCTTGCCAGACAGAAAGCGGAGGAAGAGAGAAGAAAAGCAGAGGAAGCTGCTGCAGGAAAAGAGTCAGAGAATCCGGAAGAAGCTGCGGATACTCATGATGCGCCTAAAAAAGCCGAGGAGAATGACTATACAAGAGTTGTTTCAGAACCGGTCATGAGAATAGATTTCCGTGTATGGGGAACTAAAGAACAGATTCTGGCATTACGTGATTACATGAAACAGAACAATTTAAAATTTGGAAAGGTGGAATAAAGCATGGCAGTAAATAACAGTCTGGCGAAAAAGCCAGTAAAAATGGGATTAACAGCATATCTGTCACAGGATGCTGTTAAGAAACAGATTAATAATGTGGTAGGTGGAAAGAACGGGACAAGATTTATTTCAAGTATTGTGTCTGCAACCCAGGCAACACCGACATTACAGGAATGTACGAATCCGAGTATCTTGTCCGCAGCACTTTTGGGAGAGGCGTTGAATCTTTCCCCTTCTCCGCAGCTGGGACAGTTTTATATGGTTCCGTTCGACAATAGGAAGAAAGGCTGTAAAGAAGCACAGTTCCAGCTTGGATATAAAGGCTATATTCAGCTGGCGGAGCGTTCTGGATATTACAAAAAACTGAATGTGCTTGCCATTAAGGAAGGGGAATTGATCCGATATGATCCACTTGATGAAGAAATTGAAGTAGAGCTGATTGATGATGATGTGATCCGTGAAGAGACTCCGGCGATGGGATATTATGCCATGTTCGAATATGAAAATGGATTCCGGAAAACAATGTACTGGTCCAAAAAGAAAATGATGGCACATGCGGAAAAATATTCACCTGCATTCGGCAGAAATGGCGGAGCGAAGACTTTGGAACTTTTAGAGCAGGGCAAAATTCCGGAAAAGGATCTCTGGAAGTATTCTTCTTTCTGGTTCAAAGATTTTGATGGTATGGCATTAAAAACCATGCTTAGACAGCTAATCAGCAAGTGGGGAATCATGAGTATCGATCTGCAGAAGGCAATTGATAAAGACATGGCAGTTATTCAGGAAGACGGATCTGCAGACTATGTAGAAAATGCTGCAGAAGAATTGGACAACGATAATGTTGTAGCAGAACAGGAGATTAAAGAGGTACAGCCGGAAACGAAAGAACCGGAGCCTGAGAAAGAATCAGATCAGAGAGAAGCATCCGATTTTGAAGCGGAGTTTTTCGATAAATAACACAGGAGGTACATAAGCGATGAAACATGTAGATTTAGAGAAATTTGCAAATGGAGCATTTTCTGCACAGGTGAACAGGGCCATTGAAGAGGTAATAGAGAACATTCAGAATCCTAACACGGATGCCGGTGCTGCAAGAAAGATTACAGTCACAATTGCATTTAAACCAAATGCAGAGCGTAACTTTGTTGCTACCGGTGTACAGACAAAGACAACACTTGCACCGGCACTCGGAGCTGTTACTGCTTTCAGCATGGGCAAGAACCTGCAGACCGGTGAGGTAGAAGCAATTGAAATGGGTAACCAGATCCCGGGGCAGATGTCGGTAAATGATGTGCCGGGAGTTGTTCCTGAGAACGTAGTGGAAGTTGAAGGCAAGGCAGTGGATACAGATACAGGTGAAATTGTAGGCACTGCTGGAAGTAAAGTTGTAGATCTTAGAAGAAGAGAAGCGTAAGGAGGAAAAGTAAGATGATGGAAGGATTAAAAGAAGCATTACAGTATATTACAGGTTTGAAAGAAAAGAGCATGGAACCAAAGCTGGTAGAGATTGAAGGAAGAACCTATTGCACTGACAATGGTCTTACCAGATATCACAGATTCCCAATGGCATCTGATATCGAAGTAAATACACTGACAGCACTGGTGGATTATATCAAAGGAAAACAGGAAGAGTTAAGGGAATCTTCTATTATCCATGTGGTAAGTCCTACAAAGGTTCTGTTATATTCCGGGCTGATTGATGAAAGAAACAGAGAGACTCTGATCGATGCCAGGGCGATTGTAAATGAGTTCTCGTTTGACAGCTATTATGATCAGGAACGTTTTCTGATCGAGCTGCAGGCAAACTTTGTAGAGACAGATGATCTCATTACGATCATGCAGGTTGCCGGTAATATTAAATCCGGAACAACTGCCAATTATTCAGATGACGGAGTATCTCAGAAGACAACGATTAAGACAGGCGTGGAGCTGGCTGATGTGATCGTACCAAATCCGGTCAAGCTGAGACCATACCGTACATTTGCAGAAATCGAACAGCCGGAGAGTTCTTATGTTTTCCGCATTAAGGATGCAGATCGTGGACCGGCATTTAAACTAGTAGAAGCTGATGGTGGTTTATGGAAGAATGCAGTTATGAAAAAGATCAAAGAATATCTGGAGTTTGAACTGAGTGAAGAATTAGAGAAACATAAGATCACAGTCATTGCTTAAGGTTTGTACTTCCTTTTGGATTGTATCACGAATGTAACTTATTGATTATGCAGTATTCCATGGGATAGATGATTATTTATTGCTATCCCATGGAAAGAAAGGAGCAATGGATGAATGCTGTGACATTTCATGTTCCGGGCAAGCCCCAGGGAAAAGCGAGGGCGAAGACGGTTAGAAATAAGCATACCGGAAAAACAATGTCTTATACTCCGGAAACAGATCTGTTGTATGAGAATTACATTAAAGATCGGTTCCTGAATAAGTGTAATGGAATGTTCCTGGAACGGGGCAAGTCGGTAACTCTCCGGATTGTGGCGAGATTTCTTCCGCCGAAGAGCACCAGTAAGAAACGTACTGCTCTCATGTTGGACGGGAAGGAGCTTCCGCTTAAGAAGCCGGATATGGATAATATCGTAAAAGTTGTAGCAGATGCCTTGAACGGTGTAGCATATCATGATGATACACAGATCGTTATGGTAGTGGCAAAGAAAGTCTATTCTTCATTGGAAGGACTGGACGTTACCGTGGAAGAATATAAGGGATAGGAAAGAAGGTGCAGCATGGCCAGACCGAAGATCAAAGGCCTTCTTTACTTTCCATTTGATATAGATTTTTTTGAGGATAATAAGATCAGAATCGTCAAGGCCAGATACAGGTCGGACGGAGTGATGATCTACCTGTTTTTATTATGCGAGATCTACAGACAGGGATATTACATAAAAGTGGATGAAGACTTTTTGTATATCATTTCTGACGAATTAGGAATAGATCAAAATAAGGTGAAGCAGGTCTTGAACTTCCTGCTAAATAAGTCACTGTTTGATAACACACTGTTTAGTTCGGACAAGGTCTTGACCTCTGCCGGGATACAGAGACGGTATCAGCTCGGTATTAAAGAAAGAATGCGTAAGAGCAAAGAGCCGCTGGAAGTAGGTAGGTACTGGCTTCTGAAAAAGGAAGATACGGAACCTTTTATTAAGTGCACTCTTTTTGAAGATATTCCGGGGAAATGCGATAGTTTTTCCGGGAAAAATGAATCTAATTCCACGGAAAAATCCGCAAATAAAAGTAAAGTAAATAATAATAAAAATAATACAGTATTTCAGTCTCCGGAACTTGAATCGGCTTTTCAGATGTATCTTCTTGTTCGAGAACATAACTACGGATCAATTCTTCCGGAACAAGTACAGGCTCTAAGGGAAGATCTGTTGAACCTGAGTAATAAGCCAGAGGAACAGATTGCCATCGTGAAGAAGGCAACGGCTGGTGGTTATAAGGAATTTCGGGGAATGAAGAAAGGAAAGAGAATGTCACCGGCAAAGAAGAAGGACAACTTTAATAATTTTGATGGCAGAACTTATGATCAGGAGATGTATATGGGATTGATTGAAAAGTAGAAAGGAAGGATTATAATGGCGAAATTTAATATTGAGGTAGAATTGGACTGGGTGGACGGAGAAGACGGATATACAATTGATGAAGAAATCAAGGAGCAAGTTGTTAGTGGTATTAAGGATGCACTTCTTAGAAAAGCAACAACAGAAGCTGTGAAAGCAGTTGATGATAAAATCGCAGAAAAGATTCTTGAAGCGGAAGGAACGATACAGGCAACCGTAGACCAGTTCGTTGCGAATGTGTGTGAGGAGAAGATTGGAAAGATTATTATTCCAGAAAAGAAGAACACTTGGAGTGAAGAGGTAACGTATAAACCTCTGTCCGAATATGTAGGAGAAAGGTTTGAATTGTTCCTTACAGAAAAGAGATACGATAGAGACGGATGCATTGCAAGCTATTCCAGTGACAGAAAATTATCAGCTGCCGATCTTCTTACGGGACGGTATCTGGAAAAGGAACTTGGAAAGAAGGTCGAAATTCTGATTGCAAGTGCGAAGAGGGAAGTAGAGGAATCTCTGATAAAATCGTTTGAGCAGAAGTTGAAAGAGAACCTTGCGAAAGATACGATTGAGAGAATGAATATTCCGGAAGTGTTGAAAAGATTTAGTGAAATGGCTCTGGAAGAAAAATAGATGGAGAGAAAGCAATGTTAGTAGAGAAGAACTTAAAAGAAGCATTGGAATATTACATAAAGGGCAAACCAGTAACAGCACTCTGGATCGGTGAAGATGGCAGCATGAATGCAATGCCGTTGTCAGATATCCTTAATCAACCGGAGAATCATTTTCTGGTTGACATGCCGGCAGTCGTAAATCCGGATTTTGAACAGTCTGTGCAGGAGATGACAGGAACTGATCAGGTAGATCCGGAAGAAATCATTCGGGCAGTGCATGAAACACAGGAAAGTATTACCCCCCCCCAGAGAAGCCGGAGGAAAGGATGGAAGAAGCAACGATAGATCTTCCGGCGGACAATATCGAAGATAAGAAAGAGAAGATCCGGAAACTAGTAGAGGAAGGATATACCAATCGTGAGATCGCTGATCGGACCGGTATCCCGTTCGGAACAGTCGGGTATCATGCAGCGAGATTCCGGAAGAAAGAAAAAGAACCTGCAGTAGATAATTCAGACCGGCACCTATGTAAGACGTGTAAGTTCCGGAGCAACCAGCCGACGGTGAACAGTTGTGATTATGCTGGACTTATGAAACATAGCCGGGGATGCAAGGTAGAGGAATGTACGAGGTATGAGAAGGGTGCAAGGATGAAAGTGAAGGATGTGGAGGAATAGATCATGGAGAGATTAACACATAAAAGAGAGAACGGTATAAAGCGAGGGTACTGGTCCCCAAATAAGAAGCAGGAACTGGTGGATAGACTGGCGATGTATGAGGACAGGGAAGATGCTAAGGACACAAATGTCCTTGGCAAATGGATTCCATGTAGCGAGAAGTTGCCGGAGGATGAAAGTTACATATTGGTATCATTTGAGAATGCAACAATGCTGGATATCGCAAGGTATGAAGAAAATGATGAAGGCGGTACATTCTATCCGGGAGATGATGAAAAACCATATTCAAGCTATGGGATTTTTGTGAATGCATGGATGCCATTACCGGAGCCATACAGGGAAGAAGATGACTGAATCGTAAGAGACAGGATTGTAGCTGTGATTAAGATATTGCTTATGATAATCGGGTTAATAGTGATTTTTAATAGTTAGGAGGAACGGAATGAATTATAAAGTTGAAAAGAAAATCGTTTGTGAGGAAACGGGCGAAGAATTAAAAGTTGGAGATGAGGTATCGATTCAGTATGCCAGTGGTGGCGGGAACGGTTGCTGCCGGATCATGAAGATTACAGATACAGGATTCCATTACAGTGCTGGAGGAACGAGACGGGATAAAAGTGTACAGCTGAAGGATATAGTGGAAATCTGGAAGAGAAAACAAAACGACGAAGGAGCTGAGGAATGATTGAACAGAGGAAGAGACAGAAGACAGGTAAAGCTGGATAGCCAGGATCATTATAAAGAGCTGGAGGAAAGTCATAATGCGAAGTCAAGTGAGAGATTCCACAGAAAGCCGTATCAGAGTTATACAGTAGAGGATTACCTGAAGAAGATGGGAGTAGACGTAACGAAGGGAGTAGATGCCGGTGGACAAGAACATTCTGATTGAGTATGCGGATATGAAAGAAGAGATAAAAGATCTGCGGCGAAGAATTGAACAGAATAAAAAAGAATTATCCAGATTGAATGGACAAATCGTTATGGATTCGGTATCATGTGGGAAGAAGGGAAAGAAACCACTGGGAACGGTTAAGATCACCGGCAGACCGGTCACGGCTATATCCCGGAAAGAATCACTGCTGAATAAACGGATCCGCAGACTGGAGGAGCTGGAAGAGGAACTCCTGGAGCTGACGATACAGGTGGACGAATACATAGAGACGATAGAAAAGAGTGAGCTGCGGATTATCTTTCGGTTGTATTATATCGATGATCTGACATGGTATCAGGTTGCATTACGCATGAATCAGAATTTTCCAAAGAGAAAAGTTAAGTATACGGAAGATAATTGCCGGATGCGACATAATAGATTTTTAGAAAAATTAGAATAATGTTCGGCAATGTTCGCTTAAAAAGTGATAGAGTATAAACTGGAATTGATGAACAGATATTAAATCATTCGATCAGTTTCCCCCACAACCTAATACAACCAAGAGAGGACACCTGGTGATGCCGGGTGTCTTTTGCGTTGCGTAATGTCGAGAAATGGGATATTATGGGAGTAGGTTTATTAGTTATGGGAGGAAAATATGAAGATAAAGCATATGATTGAAATCGCATCAATTGTAATTGGTAGTGGCGGCGTTGTTGCATGGGTAAAATCAATTTTCCCTAATTGGGGATTAAAAAAACAGAAAAAAATAGAGCTTAATGCAGAATTGGCAAAGCAACGTATTGAAGCAGCAAAAGAAGTAAAGAGAATAGAACAAATGGCAAATGTCATTGAATTTGCAAATATAACTCACCCGGAGCTCTTCCAAGGGGAAAGCAAGATTGTGTATATGTCTATAATGGAAAACGTGGAAAACTTTAAGGCATTTGCAAATGAAATTAACAAGGCGAGGGTAACATTAGATGATTACTTGAGTTGTAAAGTATCTGCATATTTATTATATGCAGAAAAATATATTTTTTTGATAAATGAAGTATTAGAAAATTTAGAGTATAAAGAAAATGAATTATATATTCTTGGAATGTTACTGGCACCAGATATCCAAAAATGGCAACGTGAATTAGATGAAATACTTACAAATGAGATAAATAGTGCATCATTTGTATTAGAAGCTAAAACTGGACGAAAATGGGAAAAAGAAAAAAAGAAATTGGAAAAGAAATTTAAAAATACCGTTTTATATAAAACAAAAGATTTTAGTATAAAATAAGGATACAGGCACCCTCCGGGGTGCTTTTCTAATGCAAAAATAAATCAGAATTGAAGGTGGTGAAGTGGCAGGCTATGAAAACATAAGAGACGCAAATAGTAAAAGAACTCCGGAAGAGCGCCGAGAGTTAGCAAAAAAAGCAGGTCAGGCAAGTGGCAAGGCAAGACGCAGGAAGGCGAACTTCCAGAAGACATTAAACCTGCTGCTTACTGCAGAAATAGATAATGAAGAATGGAAGCCGGTTTTAGAATCACTTGGAGTTGAGTGTACTTTGGAATCGGCTCTTCTTATGGCTCAGATCAAAGCCGCATTAGATGGAGATACACAGGCTGCAAAATTTGTAGCGCAGTATTCCGGACAGAGCAACAGAGCTGAGGAAGATCTGGAGAATAAGAAAGCTGAAACAGAACTGATCAAAGCGAGAAAAGAATCTATCACAGGCGAAAATGAGAATAACGATGCGCTTGATCGTCTGGATCAGATATTAAAAGAGGTGCGGGACAATGCAATTAAGCAAGAAACAGAATGAATATATTGTGAACGCAACTCATAGATGGAACATTAAATCCGGGGCAGTTCGTTCCGGAAAGTCTTATGTGGATACAGCTTTTGTGATTCCATTCCGTATTCGAGAGAGGGCGGGCAAGCCGGGACTAAATGTTATCCTTGGTGTGTCTAAGGAATCAATTGAACGAAACGTGCTGCAGCCAATGCGTGAGATCTACACAGAGGAACTGATCGGGCAGATCAATAATCGGAATATGGCAATGATCTGTGGTGAAGAAGTGTATTGCCTGGGAGCAGAGAAAGTCAGCCAGGTAGCAAAGATACAGGGAGCCAGCATCAAATATTGTTACGGTGATGAGATTGCGAAATGGAACAAAGAAGTGTTTCAGATGTTGAAATCACGACTTGATAAGCCGTACTCGTGCTTTGATGGAGCTTGTAACCCAGAACATCCAACACACTGGTTGAAAGAGTTTCTGGATAATGACGAACTGGATATCTATTTGCAGAGATACACAATCTTTGATAATCCGTTCCTTCCACAGGAATTTGTTGAGCAGCTGTGCAAAGAGTATGAAGGTACAATTTATTACGATCGTCTGATTCTTGGGCTATGGAAGAGAGCAGAAGGAGCGATTTATAAACGATTTGCAGATGATCCGGAGAAATTCCGGTGTGAAGTACTGGAAGGGCCTGCAGACAATCCGGAACATAAACAATTCAGGAAAAATGATATTGTATCGATAGAGATTGGACTTGATTTCGGAGGAAATCAGTCCGGTCATTCTTTTGTGGCCAGAGGATATACAGACGATTACAGAGACGTAATAGGGATTATGTCTAAGCGAGTCATGGCAAAAGACCAGGAAAAAGATATAGACAGCAATATGCTGGATCAGCTGTTCTGCGATTTTGTTCAAGAGGTAATTGATAAATACAGTGTGATCAAAAAACAAGGCGATTATGTAGAGTACTGTAATGTGGAATCCGTTTACTACGATAATGCAGAGACAGTGCTCGGTAATTCCATCCGAAATGCAGTGGAAAAGAGATTCCCTTGGATGATTGTAAGAAAAGCGAAGAAAGCATCTATCATTGATCGGATTCGCTGTACGATCCGATTGATGGGAGCTGGAAGGTTCTGGATTACAGAGGATTGCAAGTCCTTGCAGACAGCACTTTCGGATGCGGTATGGAATAAAGACGTGAAAGATAAAGATGAGCGTCTGGATGATGGCAGCACCGATATTGATAGCCTAGATGCATTTGAGTATACAATTGAACGGGATATGCGAGATCTGATAGAAGAGGTGGAAGATGTTTGATGGATTAAAAAGACTATGGGGAAGGATAGTGAGCATGTTTAATTACACGACATTAAAAAATATAATTGGTAAAGATGTGGCACTGTCACAGGCCATGATCGATGCCATCAATGAATGGAAAAGAATGCTGGTCGGGAATGCAGAATGGTGTGACGATACAGTAGAATCCTTGAAATTGGAAGAAGGCATCTGCCGTGAGTTCGCAGATTCTGTTCTTGTTGAAATGGAAGCTAAGATCCTGAATCATGATAATATGGATAAAGTTCTCCAGAAAAGTCTATCTGATATGAACAAGAAGCTGCAGACCGGTCTTGCTCTTGGAGCAATGGTTCTCCGACCACTTGGTCCGGACAAGATAGAATATGTTGCTGCAGATAAATTCATTCCGATTAGTTTTGATGATAACGGAGTCCCAAATGATATTGCTTTTCTAGTTGTAAAGTGTATTGGTGAAAATGACTATTACACCAGAGTAGAGAGACATTATTTCACAAATGGGAATCTGACCATTGAAAATAAATGTTATCATTCGCAGAGCAGAAGTGATATCGGGCAGAGATGCAGCCTGGAAGCAGTCGCAGAATGGGCAAATATTCAACCTGGGCCAATTGTTTATACCGGTATGACAGAAATGGATTTTGGATATTATCAGAATCCAATTGAGAATAAGGTGGATAGTTCTTCATGTGGTGTATCAATATATGAGTCGGCAAAAGGATTGATAAAGAAAGCTGATGTACAGGCAGCACGTCTTGACTGGGAATATGATTCTGGAGAACGTGCGATTCATGTAGACCAGAGAGCGTTAAAGAATAAAGGCGGTAAGACTTACCTGCCAAGGCTGAAAAAGCGTCTTTACAAAGGAATGAACCTTGAAGATGGTAAAGATAAAGAACTTTACAAAGAGTATTCTCCTGCAATGAGAGATGAAGCATTTCGGAGGGGATTAGAGGAATACAAACGAGAGATTGAGTTCAATGTTGGTCTTGCTTACGGAGATCTGTCTGACGCACAGGAAGTGGATAAGACAGCCACGGAAGTGCTTGCATCAAAGACCAGAAAATACAATCGTGTTACTGCAATACAGGAGAAGCTTGAAGAATGTTTAAATGGATTCGTAAATGCGCTGGCTTTCTACAATGGTTCTTATATGTCTGGTGTGGAATTTACTTGCGAGTTCAATGATTCAATCTTGGCAGATGAAGAATCAGAAAGGCAGCAGGACAGGCAAGACGTAAGTATGGGTGTTATGAGTCTGGTTGAATATCGCATGAAATGGTACAACGAGGACGAAGCGACCGCAAAGTCAAAAATCCCGGAACAGAATCAGGTGATGGAGTAAGATGCGAGATGATTACAAGAATAAGATAGCCAGTAAGATCGCTGCTAGATATCAGGATCTGGAAGAACGAATCATGCAAGACATTGTTCGGAGAATCGTTAAGACTGGTGAGATTACAAGTACTGCAGATTGGCAGATTAATCGGTTACGGATCCTGGGATATTCTTCAGAGGATATCGAACGGGAGATAAAGAAGACGCTCAATGCTTCTTATCCGGAAATGTTTGAGCTGTACGACAAGGTAATCGAAAAGGAATATGTTCGAGATAAGGATGTATATGAGCAGATCAATGCAGAATATATACCATATGATCAGAACGAGCAGCTTAAGCGGATCACAGAAGCAATTATTGACCAGAGTTGTGAAGATTTGGAGAATGTAACCAATTCGCTTGGATTCTATTTGGATTATGGAAATGATAGGAAGGTACTGACACCACTTGCACAGGTGTATTCTGGATACCTGGATGCAGCATGTTATGATATCGTAACCGGCGCGTTTGATTATAACAGTGTCCTGAGACGAGTAGTTACACAGCTCACGAACAGCGGACTTCGGAAGATTGATTATGCTTCAGGGAGAGCCGATCGGGTGGATGTGGCTGCAAGGAGAGCGGTCATGACTGCAGTCAGTCAGATTACCGGAAAGATATCTGAGTACAACGCACAGAAGCTTGGCACCGAGTATTTTGAGGTGGAGTGGCATGCCGGAGCACGTCCGACTCATGCAGTATGGCAGGGGCGTGTCTGGTCAAAACAACAGCTATATTCAGTATGCGGTTTGGGAACGGTCACGGGACTTCTTGGCGTGAACTGTTATCATACTTATTATCCGTTCTTTCCGGGATTGTCTGAACGTAACTGGTCGGATGAGTGGCTGGATGCCAAGAATCTGGAAGAGAGTGAACCGAAGAAGTTTGGGGATAAGGAATATACCTTGTATGAAGCCAAACAAAAGCAACGTCAGATAGAATTGGCGATGCGGGCGCAAAGAGAAAAGGTTCGACTGCTCCAGAAAGGTAAGGCTGATCCGGATGAGATTCTGTTGAATAAAGCAAAGTACCAAGGACAGTTAAATGAATATTCCAGATTTTGCCGGAAAATGAGGCTTACGGAAGAACGTGAGCGTATTTACCTGGACATGAAAGGACGAGTGGCAACAAATAGCAAACGACAGAATACATTGTTCCCGCGGGAAATGATTGAGAATGCATCTAAGGATGTGGCTCAGTATAAGCGGTATAAAGAAGTTCTGGGAGATTCTATGGGTTCGCTTGTTAATTTTGGCCAGATGAAATATAATGATAGTGAGAAATGGAAAATTATCAGTGAAGCATATATAGATGTAAAATGGCAGAGTCAAGCACTGAAGAAGAAACAAATAGGAGAAATACATTCTATCCCGTATAAAGGTACTCCGAATAGTGTGTTTGATAATTTCAAAGATGGTGCCTTGCAGAGACGTAGATATTACGGAAATGATGGAAGGCCAAGATTAGACATAGATATGACGGATCACGGAAATTCAAAAGAACATCCGATTGTACCACATTATCATAACTGGTATCTTGATGAAAAAGGTAACTTGAAACGTGAAGCAAAGCACGATAATCCACTTAAATTAGGGCATGAAATTGCCAATAAAGATATTCTCGAGAAGAGGTGAATGAAATGATTGAGTATAAAGATTATGCAAAATTTGAGAACTTGTCTGAGCTGTCAGAAGCTATAGAGATAGGATTAGATATCGAGTTTATTCTTTATGGAGAAAGATATAATATTTCGTGGAGAGATGATAAGCCGTTTATATGCAGGTGTCCAGAAGGTGAGACTAATTTCTATACAGATGCCAAGGCAATGCTTGATAAACATAAAATAAATGATAAACAGTTAAAGGAATTATGGAATGATATGAAAGTATTATCCATGTAGCTACCACCAGTCGAAAAGCCGGTGGTATTTTTGTACGCAATTTTAGGAGGTGATCCACTTATCTCCCTTTGAGACGCAGGGTTATGCGTCTTATTTTTATGCCCTGTCATAAGGCTATAAACTGGACAATTACCCGGCCGGATGTCTAACCGGCTATATCCCATACCGCTGAAAGAGCGGTCAATAAAATATTTCAGGAGGAATGTAACTATGAAAAATATTTATGAGATTTTGAAAGAGTATGGTATGGAAGTCCCGGCAGATAAAAAAGCGGATTTCGATAAGGCTTGGAAAGAGAATTATCGTACTAAAAGTGAGTATGATAATGCAGTTTCGCAGAGAGACAACTATAAGGCCTCTCTGGATGATGTAAATGCCAAGCTGAAGGAGTTTGAAGGTGTCGATGTAAAAGATCTGCAGGGGCAGATCACAAAGCTTCAGGGAGATCTGAAAGCAAAAGATGATGAATACGCAGCGAAAGAGGCAGATCGTGTATTCATGGATTCTATCAAAGAAGCAGTCAAGACTGCCGGTGGAAGAAATGAAAAGGCTGTTATCGCGATGCTGGATATTGATGCTCTGAAAGAATCCAAAAATCAGTCCGATGATATCAAGAAGGCTCTGGAAGACGTGAAGAAGTCTGACGGATATCTGTTCGGAGCAAATGAACCAATTAACAATGCAGTAGGTGGAACCAACATTAGTGGTGGAGCGGATCCAGGAGCAGACGATGTTTCAGCTATTCGCGCTGCTATGGGACTGCCGGAAAAGAAATAAGGAAAGAGGTAGAAAGATATGGCGAATGCAATTACATTAAGAAAAACATATTCCACACTTCTGGATGAGGCATACAAGTTAGCATCGTTAACAGCAGTGCTGGATGGACCGAATGATTTAGCTCAGGAGGGCGCAAATGCGAATGAAATCTTAATCCCGAAGATGTCTATGAGCGGACTAGCAGATTATGATAAGCAGACAGGCTATGCCTTAGGAGATGTAACGCTTGATTACGAAACAAAGAAGTGTGACTATGATCGAGGTCGTATGTTCACTGTAGATGCAATGGATAATATTGAATCTGCAGGTATCGCGTTTGGACGTCTGTCCGGTGAGTTCTTACGTACACAGGTAGTGCCGGAATTGGATACATGGAGACTTGCGAAGTATGCTGGATATGCATCAGGAAACAATGTTGCTACAGGAGCGATTGCTGATGGAAAAGCAGGTATTGCGGCAATTCGCGCAGGCAAGACTGCAATTAAGAATGCGGAGGCTAAAACAGAGACTTGCTACCTGTTTATTTCGACAACACTGAAAGGAATGATTGATGACCTTGATACAACGGCATCAAAGAAGGCGATGGAAGACTGGGCGGGAGTAATTGAAGTACCAGCAAGCAGATTCTTTGACAAGGTTACGCTGACAAAAACGGGTGCAGGTGGATTTGCAACCACGGGAGGAAAAGCAATTGATTTCTTGATTGTGGACAAAAACGCAGCAATTCAGTATCAGAAACATACAGTTTCAAAGATTATCACTCCGGAGCAGAACCAGACAGCTGATGCATGGAAGTTTGGTTACAGAACAGTTGGTATTGCAGAAGCGCAGGACAATAAGAAAGTGGCAATTTATGTTCACAAAGCCGGAGAGTAAGGAGTGATGTCATGAATGTGACATATGAATTTTATAAAAATTCTTTTGGCGGTTCTTTAATTCAAGAGAACCGCTGGACCTCTTTAGAGATGAAAATGAGTGCAAGGATTAATCAGTATACATTTGATCGAATGGAAGAAGGCAGCTGGCCGGTACAGGCAAAAACAGCACTTTGTGAAATGTGCGATTGCGCATATAGGTATGATCGGCGCGATGGAAAGACTTCAGAAAATAACGATGGATATTCAGTATCATATGATATGAATAAAACATTGAATGTGATGTTATATGAAATCGCAGAAGTATATCTGATCAATACAGGATTATTGAGTTTGGAGGTGGATGATGATGTTAACGAATGCAACGATAACTGTTTATAACCGTGGGTACGATCCACTCACCCGTTTCGATACCTGGCATAGAACCGTTATTGAGAATGTTCACGTATATGTTGATCACAAAGCATCCGTTGGCGATTCCGGACTAAACAGTGCAGAAGTATATAAGATCCGTATTCCTGCAGATGTAGAGAATGCGGATCAGTATCTTCCACCGGAGAAATATGCGAAGCTGAAAGATCCGGAAGAACACTGGACCATTCAGATCGAAGACCAGATTGTGCTCGGCGAGTATGCTCAAGAGATTGAAAGACCAGCTGATCTGAAAGATGTACGGTTGAGGCATTGTAAAGTGTTGTCCTGGTCAGATAACCGGTTCGGAGGATTGCCACATTGGAGAATTGAAGGTGAGTAAATGGCACAGAAAAGGAATTTCTCAATTACAACACCGAGAGGAACATTGTCATCTATGACCGGTAAAAACGGCAAGGTGACAGTAAAGCTGGAATGGAATCCGGGATTTGGAAGAGAAAAGTCAGAAGGATTTTCAAAAGCTCAGGCATTTGTAGATTCCGAATGTTTAAGGCTTATGAATCCACTTGCTCCGCGGAAAACCGGTTTTTTGATTAAATCAGCAACACTGGGAACGGTTGTAGGTAGTGGCAGCGTTGAGTACTTGGCGCCATATGCCCGCCGACAGTATTATGAGCATAAGTCGAAAAGAAAATGGTTCGAGACGATGAAAAGAGGGCATTTAAGTTCTATCAGGAAAGGAGCTGCAAGATTTATTGCAAACTGAAAAATACAAACCGATTATAGACAGTATACGAGATTATATTTTGACTTGTGATTTCTTGAAAGATTACAAGGTAAATGTAGATCATCTGGGGGTAAATATGGAATATTCTATCAATGCCCTTCCATGTGATCCATTAATAAAGAAGTATGTAGATGGAGGAAGCATTAAGCAATTTCAATTTGCATTAACCAGTAAAGATTGCTATGACGGAGATGCCCGAACAGCAATTGAAAATAGTGGGTTCTATGAACAGTTTGAAGATTGGATTGCAGAACAGGATAGCAAGGGAATCTATCCCGAATTAATCGGAAAGGCTCCAACGAGCATTTCTGTAATGCAGAAAGGATATCTATTTGATTTGGACACAGATCTTGGACAATACGAAATACAGTGCAAGTTGGAATATGAACAGGAGGTATAGAAATGAGTGTTAAGAAACAGAAAATTGTAAAAAGAAGTGAAAGACTGTCGTTCATGGATACAACAGGTGATGGAGCGTCTTTTGCAAGAATGACGAAATTTACGTCATTGAAGGGAAGTAAGAATCCAAAGGAATATAGCCGGCAGTATGTAGATATGGATGTGGAATCATCAGATGTTGTTGGTTACGCACCGGCTATTGAATATTCTTTTGACCGGCATACAGACACGCCGGTACATGAAAAGATTGCAGAAATCACAGATGATGAATTGTTAGGAACAGATAAGAATACAGACTTTGATCATAACGGAGATGAAACATTATTTCCGGAGGAATGTAAAGTGTCTGCAGAACTGAACGGCACCTGGGTGCTTAACATGACGCATCCTATCGATGACGAAGGTCGATGGAAATATATTGAAGAAGAAGCTGTGATTGCTGCCCCAACATTTATGGGAGAAAAGCAACTGTTCCGAATTGACCGGGTGAGTACGGTTGATCAGGATGATTCAGAAATTACTGCAGTAGCATATCCGATTTTCTGGGATTCTGGAGATGATCAGTTTTTGACAGACAGCCGGCCGACCGATAAAAACGGACAAGAAGCTTTGAATATCATGCTTACTGGAAGTAAATATTCTGCAGAGTCCAATATTACCAGAACAAGTACAGCATATTTTGAGCGCCGTAATATGATGGATGCGTTAAATGGAGAGGACTCACCAACATTTATCCAGAGGTGGGGCGGAGAAATTCTATATGACAATTATAAAGTAATCGTAAATGAGCGTGTTGGCGGTGATTATGGAGCAGAGGTCCGGTATCGCAAAAACATGGACGGAATCCAGTGCGAGATCAGCATGGAGAACGTTGTAACCAGAATTGTACCGGTTGCTTACAACGGATACACGATCGGCGGGAATAGCGGCTATGTAGATTCTGCAAATATTGATAAGTATGCCAAGGTTTATACAAAGGAAATTCGGTTTGAAGATGTGAAGATGGAAGAGGATGCCCAGGAAGATGATGAAGAGAATGGTGTGATTATCTGTAGAAATCAGACAGAAATGGATCGTGCATTGATTCAGCGATGTAATGAGCAGTATGAGGCGGGCATAGATCTTCCGGCAGTAACAATGACGGTTGGTGTAGTCGATCTGGAAGGAACGGAAGAATACAAAGATTTCGAAGATCTGGTTAAAATTAGTTTAGGTGATACAGCGCACTGTTACAATACGAAGCTTGATATTACTACAGAGGCAAGATGTATTGGGATTATATGGGACTGTATTAAGGATTGTGTAGATTCCGTGACGCTGGGAGATTACCAAACTACATTTGTAAAGCAGATGGTTAGCACGATTGAACGTATTTCATCAGCTTTTCGTGATGATGGAACAATGATGGCAAGCAAAATTTCGGGCGTGTTAGATGCGATGCAAACACAGCTCCGTTATCAGCAAAACACAGCGAAGCATATGACAGTTCGTGCAGTGCTTTTTGAGGATTTGAATAAGGAAAGCCCTCTTTATGGCGCTATGGCGATGGGAACGCAAGGTTTAGAAATATCTAAGATAAGAACAGCAGATGGGAGGGATTGGGATTGGACTACCGCAATGACTGCAGAGGGAATTGTAGCAAGTGCAATCGTGGCTGGAATATTGTCTGACAAAACCGGCCGGAATTATTGGGATCTCGATAAGGGAATTGTACATATGGATGCGGAATCCTTTACGCTATCTGGGAGGACTATAGAAGATATTACTCAAGATGCTATAAAAGAAGTGCGTACGATAAGTATAAATCTGAGTAATGAATATCAAGTGATACAAGCAAATTCAGATGGAACAATAGATAATTTCCCGGAAGTTAATACGAAGGTGAGTGTATATTTCGGAATTCAGAATATATCGGCTACTCCTAAAAGAGGTGTCAGTCTTAAAAATTATCCTACATAAGTCTTACCGCTATATCGCGCAGCAATCCATCCTGATGGAATCTGCATCCAGATATCATTGCCGATCAACTTGGTTGCCATGCAAGTTACTCTTGTTCCTTTCTTGAGGTTGCCATTGCTGTAGGCGTTCTTTCTTGCATTGGCGGAGAGTTCTTTATATGTTTTTGCCCTGTAGTTTGTTCCGGCTCCGGTACGTACTCTAAGAGCATCTGCCTTAAGGGTGTAGGTGCTTCCATTTTTGTATGGATTGGATGATACCGGTTTAGCTGCCGGTTTTGGTGCTGGCTTAGGAGCTGGTGTTGTAGCTGGCTTTGATGCCGGCACTGCCCCAACAGATTTATCCAGAATACCTTCTGCGATCGCTTTACAGATGGCATTCACGCCAACCTTATTGTACAGATCTGCATCATCCTTATCATCGACAAATCCTACTTCAATCAGCATTGCTGGTGATTTCGTATGCTTCAAGACGTACAGACCAGTGCTGATCTTGACACCCCGGTTCGTAAATCCGAGTGCTGCCAGTTTTGCGCATACTCTTCCAACTGCAGCATAAGCCTTAGAGCTGGTACTGTATACGAACACTTCCACACCTTTTGTCTTTCCGTCTCCAGGATCTACCCTAGCCGCATTCTGGTGGATGGAGATATCTAAGTCTGCAGAGTGGGTATTACATTTGGCTACGATGTTCGCAAGGTTGGCTCCTACTGTTTTTCCTACATCATCTGTACAGTTGTGCACCGTGTGGCCGGATGCCTGCAGTAATGTGATTACACCAGCCGTGATTTTTCTGTCTTCTGTTACTTCGTCCAGATAGTGTCCTGCTCCCGGTACAATCCTATTGTGTCCACCATGCACATTATATACTCCCATGATTACACCTCCTGTTCTGCCAGCTTCTTGGCTGCTTCTATTTCTTCCGGTGTCGGCTCGATACCTTCGTCGAATTCATAACCTTCGTTCTGATCAGTTACTACTTCCATGCTTTTTTTATCTTCCATATTGATCTCCTTCCTGTGCGACGTCGCACACTATATAATATGTTAGAGGACGATTACTCGCCCTCTGTGTTACATTCCGGTAATCCGGCAATGCTGGTTAATAGTGATAAGACTCCTGACAGTATAGATGCCGAAATCACAAGTTTTGCATCCACCTGTCCGAGTGCTGTTGCTGTTCCGATTGTTGCAATCATAGTCTGCGCTACAGTCTTCACCGCTCTGATGCCGGCGCATTTCGCCCAATTCTTCCAATCTTTCATTCCCGATGTCCCTCTCTTTCTTCAATCAATTCGTCCAGCCTGTGGTGTGCTGATTTCGTAGACTGTTCTACTACTATCATACGTTCCACCAGGTTGTTATGTTTCTTTACTTTTTCTTCCAACTGCTCAATACGGTATGTAGTCAGCTTATTGGCCGTCATGATGCCAGCAAGACTTCCGACTAACGTTCCGATCAGCGAGCAGATAGCTACTACTATTTCTGGCATATTTTATTTCCTTTCTTAAAAATGCATATAAAAATAAGACCTTTCGGTCTCGCTCTGATTTCCATATTTTTTCCTTTCTCCACACATTAAATGGGAAGACCAAGAATTATTTAATAGCTTCAAATTTATCATAAGATAAAAATAAGGTTGTATTGTTATCAACTATTATTTTTAATCCCGATCCTCGACCAGAACTATCTTGATCTTGCCATAACACCTGTAAACGACCCGATATTTCGCCCTTGCTATTTAATCAATATTAATTCCATCCTTTTGTAATTTCGAACTTTGTGGGCGTTACATGCAAACTCAAACATCTACCTTCATAAGCAATACAAATACAGTTACCGAAGTTTGTTTCATCTAATGCCATTATTATAGAGATTGGATTTCCACCCATCGTATTTGATGATACAATATATCCACTATTCGCAAGAAAGAGGTTTCTGTTTGCATTTAAAGCTGTAACTATATCAGTATATTCTCTAAAATCAAGATTCAAATGTGTCGTAAACGGCTTGCTATTTAACCTCACAAGTAAAATCACTTGCACTGATTATTGACACATAACTCCAATTGCTTAGTTTGACCTCAAATCTACCGTTTACATATTTGATACTACCTTCTCTCACGCTTGAAATCTGAGCTGACAAAGAAGCAAATGCATAAAAATATGATGTGTTATAATCTCCAAAAGCCATGAAAGAAAAATGGCTTGTGTCTTTTGGGATAACACATATAGTATCTTTATCGTTCGTGCTTACCTTTGCGGTAAAAAATGCCTTGCTATTTAATAATGTATAAACATTAGCGTTGCGCTCTTGAAAGTTTGAACGCCATTTAAAGTAAGCTTATTGTCGGAATACGTTAGTTTTGCTTCTTTAAGAGGATTATATATAATCTCTAATATTACTTCTTGGCTCCAAGAATTCGATATGGCAGCAAGAAGCACTCTTGATTTGCCACCAGAATAAGGAATAGTAATTATTAGCAAAGCACCATCTTTTATATATCCGGATGGCAATACCCATGTTGTCGCAAACGTTTCATTGTTATATTCTCCATCAGTTTTTTCGCCCTTGCTATTTAGTAATCCAATTAGACCAATTTTTTTCATTTGTTTTAGAAGAAAAAAATATATAGGACGATTCTGTTGGAAATGCTATTGCAGAATACCATTTATTCCCACCATTATTATATGACATATATAATACTGTTCCATAACTAGAAGGAGTATTTTTAGATTCTAAAGTATATGTTGCGATAGATAATCCATCCGGAAGTATATTGGGATGTACGTCATCAGCGATATCTGCACGACCTGTCAAGCGGTTGCTATTTAACTTATCTTCTTCCAAGTATTCCAAGTACCACCATTTTTCTTACGAAAATAAAATGAGTTCTCAGACGAATTGAAGAAAGCAAACTGAACTCCATAATTATTTGATGTTGATGGAATAGTTAATATTGTTCCATAATTCGTATTGGTTTCTACACCAGAAATTCCATTAGTAATGTTCGAACGGGAAAACCAATACAATGACAATTCTCCTGTTGTAGTAGGGATAGTATCAAGATCTCCTTTGAATTCATTCTTTCCAGTACGAATTTTGCCCTTGCTATTTTATAAAGTAATCGTAATAATGATATAAATAGGTAAAAATCCACTTTATAGGTTATGACAAAAAGGTCATCCAATTCGGACACTGCACCTGCCGCCCGTCACAATACTGTGTCAGTATCGGCTGCTTCACATTCGGTCTGGAAAGATAATCGGCAAACAATTCATCAACGATCACAGAGATCGTATCATAGATATTCCGTTCGGGAATCCATTTATGGTCAAAAGCGGTAGATGATGTAATCGTGAAATCATATCCTTTGTTCCGGTACCATTCTGTATACACACGGTTCAGCGTGAAGGACATGATCGCCAGAACATTTGCCCGGATCGTATCTTCAGGCCAGGTAGCATAGATTTCGCTGGAAGCCACATTTTTGATATAGTCTTTATACTTTACGTAATAATTTCTTGCGGTAGAATCCCGCGGGCTTCCATCGTGGACAACAATATATTCAGGAACGACGACACGACTTAAGACAATCTCACCGGATTCGATGGTTGGCTTGATCTCATCCTCTGGAATCTTGGGTGGGTATGTGGCATATAATGTATGAGCGGGTATGACGAACATAGCTTCATTTTCTTCCTGGTTATCGACGGGTTTCATGCTGACATTCTGCAGGGCTGTTACGTGGGGCAGAATCTCTGTTCCGGCAATGCTGACGGATTCATATCCGGCAGCAGATATTTGTAAGGTGTATTCTGAATACGGCTGGATCTCATTTTCCGGGTCCAGGCTGTATTCCAGCGGTGGTGCTGCAAGATCGATCATATCGGTCTGTCCGGAACTGTCGGTAGTAAGCTGCTCTAAAGGAGTTTCCGGGATACCGGTGTAGGAGATGGAAATCCGGGCTCCCTGAATCGGATATGCAGTGATGTCGGAGACAAGATTGATCTGCAGACGGCCTTTATCAGGAGTATCCTGAGTGGTTGGAGTCGCTCCATTCATAATAATAGGACCTCTTTTAAGACTCTGTTACTGACAGAGTATGCAAAAGTAAGAAAAATGTGAGAATTGCGGAAAGAGAAAGAACCCGGTATAATAAAGTATTCCTACATTATGCAGGAAATCATAAGAATGATAGAAACAGGAGCGAAAAACAGAGCATGAAAAGAAGACATTTGCGAATATATAGAAAAAGAAGAAAAAAGAAAACGCTCATCCTGATTCTGATATGCATCTTATTCATAGGGATCGCGGCAGCAGAGCGAATCGGATACATAGATATGGAACAGTTTATTTCCGATAAACAGGAAGAGATTCCTTATCAGAAAGTATCCAAAACGACAGAAGAGAACACAGAAAAATACTATTACCGGCAATTGCCGAAAGAACAGAAGCAAGTTTATCGGGAAATCCTGGAAGGTGTCAGAAATCATACAGAGGAGATCTATGTACATGATACAGATGCGGATGAGACGAATCAGATATTCCGGAAGCTGATGAAAGATCAGCCGGATATCTTCTGGTGTGATGGAACAGCGACAGCTACAACGCATAAGGGAACGGAAAGCTATACGGTTCTGAAACCAAAATATTTTTATACAGCTAAGGAAAGCCAGACGATGCAGACAGAGATTACGCAGGCGGCAGCAAAGTGGCTGGCAGGTCTGGATGCTGACGCAGATGAGTATCAAAAAATTCTCTATGTGTATGAAAAAATCGTAGATGAAGTGGACTATGACGAGAGTGCACCGGATAACCAGAACATTTACAGCATATTTGTCAATAGGCAATCCGTATGTGCCGGATATTCAAAGGCAACGCAATACTTACTGGAACAGCTTGGTGTGTTCTGTACTTATGTGACAGGAAAGACGACAGAAGGCGGAAACCATGCATGGAATCTGGTGAAGTGCAACGGCGATTATTATTACGTTGATACAACCTGGGGAGATCCTGTGTTTCAGCAGGAAGAAGGCGAGGATATATCCCGGGATACAAATCAAGAAACAGACACTTCCGGAAATAAGACAAATATCAGTTATGATTACATGTGCTGTGATGATACACAGCTGTTCCAGACACATATTCTGGATAAAGACACGCAGATGCCGGATTGCAGCAAGATGGATTGCAATTATTATGTGGTAAATGGAATGTATTACACGCAGTATGATGCGGAACAGGCATTGGGAGCCATGAACCAGACGATCTGGACGAAGAAAAGTGCGACCACTTTCAAGTTCTCTGACAATGCGGTTTATCAACAGGCGCATGATGACATTTTCCAGAAAGAACTTGCAAAAGCAGCGCAGAATCTGGCAGACTACTATGGGTTATCACAGGTGAAGTACCAGTACATCGATGATCCGAGATTACACAAGATTGTAATATTTTGGCAGTATTCATAAAAAAACAAAAATATCCGTTGAAAATCCTCGGATTATGTAGTATAATTTTTACAATTTGTGAAGACATAAATTGTCTGGTACCGATGGATCAAAACAGGGCAGTTTTGTGCTTGCACAAACTGCCTTTTGTTCTATATTTTTAAGAAAAAATTCCTTGTTACAACGAATTTTTTTTGCCCAAATATAGGAATATACCTGAGGGACGGCGGGATGGCTTCATAAAAAAGAAAAAGAAACACAGAAGGGAAAAGGTGAATATATGAAAGCATTTCTTATATTAGAAGACGGGACTGTCTTTACCGGAACCAGTATCGGTTCGACAAAAGACATGATTAGTGAGATAGTGTTTAATACTTCAATGACAGGTTATCTGGAGGTATTAACCGACCCTTCTTATGCGGGACAGGCCGTAGTAATGACCTATCCATTGATTGGAAATTATGGCATCACACCGGATATGGAGTCAAGGAAGGCATGGCCGGATGGATATATCGTAAGAGAACTTTCCAGAATGCCAAGCAACTTCCGTTGTGAAAGAACAATTCAGGATTTCCTGAAAGAACAGGATATTCCGGGAATTGCAGGAATTGATACACGTGCCCTTACAAAGATTCTTCGTGAAAAGGGAACCATGAATGGAATGATCACCACCAATGAGAATTATAATTTAGACGAGATCCTTCCGAAGCTAAAAGCTTATACAGTTGGTGATGTGGTATCAAAAGTAACATGTGATGAAAAATATGTCTTAGAAGGCAATGGACCAAAGGTAGCTCTTATGGACTTTGGTGCGAAAAAGAACATTGCCAAGTCTTTAAATGAACGCGGCTGTGAAGTAACAGTCTATCCGGCAGGTACAAAGGCAGAAGAAATCATTGCTTCTGAACCGGACGGTATTATGTTGTCTAATGGACCTGGAGATCCGGAGACATGCGTATCTATTATCGAAGAGATCAAGAAATTATACAATACGGATATTCCTATTTTTGCAATTTGTCTTGGACATCAGCTTATGGCACTTGCAAATGGCGCAAAGACTTATAAGTTGAAATATGGACACCGCGGCGGTAACCATCCGGTGAAGGATCTGACCAACAACAGGGTTTACATTTCTTCACAGAATCATGGTTATGCAGTTGACGGTACGTCAATTGACCCGAAAGTAGCAAAAGAAGCGTTTATCAATGTGAATGACGGAACCAACGAAGGACTTGCATATGAAGGAAAGAACATTTTTACAGTTCAGTTCCATCCGGAAGCTTGTCCGGGACCACTGGATTCCGGATACCTGTTTGACAGATTTATGGATATGATGAAAGGAGCAAAATAATGCCTAGAATTAAAGATATTAAGAAAGTATTAGTAATTGGCTCTGGTCCTATTATCATTGGACAGGCAGCGGAGTTTGACTACGCAGGTACACAGGCCTGCCGTTCGTTAAAAGAAGAAGGTCTGGAAGTAGTTCTGCTGAACTCTAATCCGGCTACAATCATGACAGATAAAGATATCGCAGACCGCGTATACATTGAACCTCTGACAGTTGAAGTAGTAGAACAGCTGATTTTAAAAGAAAAACCAGACAGTGTTCTTCCGACACTTGGCGGACAGGCAGCGCTGAATCTGGCTATGGAACTTGAAGAGAATGGATTCCTCAAGAGAAATAATGTACGTCTGATCGGTACTACTTCCGAGACGATCAAAAAAGCAGAAGACCGTTTGGAATTCAAGATGACGATGGAGAAGATCGGTGAGCCTTGTGCAGCTTCTAAAGTCGTAAAGGATGTGCAGACAGGTATTGAATTTGCAGAAAGCATCGGATATCCGGTTGTACTTCGTCCGGCTTATACACTTGGTGGAAGCGGCGGAGGAATCGCTGATAACAGAACAGAACTCGTAGAGATACTGGAAAACGGACTTCGTCTTTCCCGTGTCGGAGAAGTACTGGTAGAGCGTTGTATCGCAGGATGGAAAGAGATTGAGTACGAAGTAATGCGGGATGGTAATGGTAACTGCATTACTGTATGTAACATGGAAAACCTCGATCCGGTTGGTGTTCATACAGGAGACAGTATCGTAGTAGCACCTTCCCAGACACTGAGCGACAAAGAATATCAGATGCTCCGTACATCTGCACTTAATATCATCAGCGAGTTAAATATCACTGGTGGATGTAACGTACAGTATGCGTTGAATCCGGATTCATTCGAATATTGCGTTATCGAGGTTAATCCTCGTGTAAGCCGTTCTTCCGCACTTGCATCTAAGGCAACAGGATATCCGATTGCCAAGGTTGCAGCAAAGATTGCACTTGGATATACACTGGATGAGATCAAGAACGCAGTAACAAAGAAGACATACGCAAGCTTCGAGCCTATGCTTGACTACTGTGTTGTTAAGATTCCAAGACTTCCATTTGACAAGTTTATCAGTGCAAAACGTACACTGACAACACAGATGAAAGCAACCGGAGAAGTTATGAGTATCTGTGATAACTTCGAAGGAGCACTTATGAAAGCGATCCGTTCTCTGGAACAGCATGTAGACAGTCTTATGTCTTACGACTTCTCTTACTTAAAAGGGGAAGAGCTGTTGGAAGAATTGAAAGTTGTAGATGACCGCCGTATCTGGAAGATTGCGGAAGCAATCCGTCAGGGTATCAGCTATGAAGACATTCACAGAATTACAAAGATTGACAACTGGTTCATCGATAAGATTGCAATTCTTGTAGAGATGGAACAGAAATTAAAGACAGAAGAATTAACAGCAGAGACATTAAAAGAAGCAAAACGCTTAGAGTTCCCGGATAATGTGATCGCAGAACTGACAGGAAAGACAGAGCGTGAGATCCATGACCTTCGTCATGACAATGGCATCACAGCTTCTTATAAGATGGTTGATACCTGTGCGGCTGAGTTCGCAGCAGAGACACCATATTACTACTCTGTATTCGGAAGTGAGAATGAAGTAGTTGAAACTTCCGGCAAGAAGAAAGTACTGGTACTTGGTTCCGGACCGATCCGTATCGGACAGGGTATCGAGTTCGACTTCTGTTCTGTACATTGTACATGGGCATTTGCCAAAGAAGGATACGAGACGATTATTGTAAATAACAACCCTGAGACAGTAAGTACAGACTTCGATATCGCTGACAAGCTGTATTTCGAGCCTCTGACACCGGAAGATGTAGAGAGTATTGTAGATCTGGAAAAACCGGACGGAGCAGTGGTACAGTTCGGTGGACAGACAGCAATCAAGCTTACAGAATCCCTGATGAAGATGGGAGTTCCGATTCTTGGAACATCTGCAGAAAATGTAGACGCAGCCGAAGACCGTGAACTGTTTGATGAGATTCTTGAGCAGTGCGAGATTCCAAGACCGACAGGTGGAACTGTATTTACAGCAGAAGAAGCAAAGAAAGTTGCAAACAGACTGGGATATCCGGTACTGGTAAGACCTTCTTACGTACTTGGCGGACAGGGAATGCAGATTGCGATCAACGATCACGATATTGATGAGTTTATCGGAATCATCAACCGTATCGCACAGGATCACCCAATCCTGGTTGATAAGTATTTACAGGGTAAAGAGATCGAGGTTGATGCCGTATGTGACGGAGAAGATATCCTGATTCCTGGTATCATGGAGCATATCGAGCGTGCCGGAATCCATTCAGGAGACAGTATCTCTGTATATCCTGCACAGAGCATCTCTCAGAAGACAAAAGAGACGATTGCCGAATATACAAGAAGACTTGCAAAATCATTACACGTAATCGGATTGATCAATATTCAGTTCATCGTATGTGGAGAAGATGTATATGTTATCGAGGTTAACCCTCGTTCCAGCCGTACGGTTCCATATATCAGTAAGGTAACAGGTATTCCAATCGTACCACTTGCAACAAAAGTGATCATCGGACATAAGATTAAAGAACTTGGATATACACCTGGATTACAGCCGGAAGCAGATTACTTTGCAATCAAGATGCCGGTGTTCTCATTTGAGAAGATCCGTGGTGCAGATATCAGCCTTGGACCTGAGATGAAATCTACCGGAGAGTGTCTGGGAATTGCCAAGACATTTGATGAAGCTCTTTATAAAGCATTCATCGGTGCCGGAGTCAAACTTCCAAAACACAAGAACATGATCATGACAGTTCGTGATGAAGATAAGGAAGAAGCCGTTGAGATCGGACGCAGATTCGAGAAGATTGGTTACAAGATCTTTGCTACAGAAGGAACTGCCAAGGTTCTGACAGATGCAGGCGTAAAAGCAATGACAGTTAATAAGATCGAGCAGGAATCACCGAACCTTATGGACCTGATCCTCGGACATAAGATCGACCTGGTTATCGACACACCTCCGCAGGGAGCTGATCACTCAAGAGACGGATTCGTGATCCGTAGAAATGCGATCGAGACAGGTGTCAATGTACTGACAGCGATCGATACAGCAAAGGCTCTGATCACCAGTCTGGAGAATACAGATATCCAGAAGCTGACACTGATTGACATTGCTAAGATCAAATAGAGTTTGGACAATCGAATTTTGTGTAAATGAATTTTGTGCAACAGAATTTGAAAAATTGATATTTGTAAAAACATAAATAAGAAGTGGCATACAGCATGATTATTTTGCGGTATGCTGCTTTTTTGTTGCCAGATATTCGAAAGAATCTGCCAGTATCAAGTACTTCCAGTGGCAGATTCAGTAGATACTAAAGTAAAAAATATAAAATATGTGATCATTTACAACATGTAATACGTTCTATATACAGGGGACGCCCTCAGGAGGAAGAATTTTGACGCGTGAAAATGAATTACTTAAAAAGATAGCAAAAGGTGAAACAGAATACTGGGAAGAACTGATCGGGATGTATTACGAGGATATTCTCCGCTACTGTATCTACCATGCCCCGGACAAGACGGCGGCAGAAGATGCGGTACAGGAGACATTTCTGAAGGTGATCCGGTATATGCCGGACTACAGACATCGTGGGAAATTCCGGGCATTCTTATACAAGGTGGCCGCAAACACCTGCAAAGACCAGTGGAGGAAATGCACAAAAGAAGAATGGTTTGATACAGATACCGAAGCATCGGATGGTGAGAAAAAACTGCCAGAAGAAATGATCTATCTGGAAACCGGTTATGCAAAGACAGAAGGTGATATCAATTTCCTGAGACTGATCCGGAAGCTTCCGGAAGATCAGAGAGAAGTCGTATATCTGAAGTATGCACAGGAACTTTCGTTTCGTGAAATTGCGGAGATACTCGGGATTCCGGCAAGAACGGTTCAGTCGAGACTCAGGATCGCATTAAAGAAATTAAGAAAAAAGGAGGGAAAGCCGGATGTATAACAGACAGGGAAGAAAGGAAGAAGCGTATTTATATAAAGCATTGAAGTTAAGCGGATCATTGCAGATTGGCGAAGAAGAAAAGTCAGAACAGATCAGAAAAATCATGGAGATCAGTAAGGTCGACTGGCTGACCGGGAAGAAGAGAGAACGGACAGACTTTACAGCATTCCTGATCCGTCAGATTCCGTTCATCGGATGGAAGATGTGGAGCATACAGGCGCTGGTTATGATAAGTGCGGTCGTATTCTTTTATGGAACGGACGCAGGAACTGTGGATGTAACATGGCTGTTGGCGGGAAGAAGACTTGCGTTTCTGGTCGGAGCACTGGGAACTGTCATGGCAATGATCGGGATTCCTTATGTGATGCAGTCTTTCCGATACCGGATGTATGAGATGGAAAAAGCCACAAAGCATGGATTGGCGGGGATGCTTTTAAGCCGGATGATCGTATTGTCGGCCGGAGATCTGGTAACCGTTCTGTTGTGTATGTTTGTGATCAGCAGTAAGAATTATGCATCGGCAGGTATGGTTCTTTTGTGGTATCTGGCACCGCTATTCCTGACAGGAAGCTTCTGTGCGGGATGGATGCAGAAGATAGAAGCAAAACTTGATATGGAAGATCAGGCCTCCGGATGTATCCGGATCTGTGAAGGTGCCTGTGTGGGACTTTTGATTTTGCAATATCTTTTATACCTGAAACTTCCATCTGTGTATGGAAATGCAGGATGGTGGACTGTTATTCTGGTGATTGCAGCTGGAACTATGGTGTATAAGGGAAGGAAGATAATTGCTGTACAATTTTAGAAGTAAAATGGGATAAAATTTTAAAATGACAGTATATCTAAAAGAGATAAATAAAAAAGGATAATGATAAACGATCTGAATGAAACAGATAAATATGGATAAGAAATGAATCCAAGGTACTTACTATAGAACCTTATCATAAGACTTAACCTAGAAACTTTTGTGAAAGAAAGAGGAACAAAATATGAAACTTGAAATATGTGATGTCAGCAAACAATACAAAGACAAATGTGCTGTCGATCATGCAAGCCTGACACTGACACCGGGAGTCTGGGGACTTCTGGGAGCAAATGGTGCGGGTAAGACGACACTTATGCGGATGATCGCTGGGATTATGAAGCCGACTGGCGGAGAGATCCGTTACGACGGGATCGAGATCGGCACAATGGGAGAAAAATACAGAGATATCTTCGGATATCTGCCGCAGGAATTCGGATTCTATCCGGGATTCTCGGTACAGGATTATCTGGAATATATGGCTGCATTAAAAGGAATCGGCAAAAGAGAGACAAAAGAAAAGATACAGGAACTTCTGGAATTGGTATCACTTACGGATGTCAGAAAGAAGAAAATCAGCAAATTATCCGGCGGAATGAAACGCCGTGTGGGAATCGCACAGGCATTGTTGAATGAGCCGAAAGTACTGATCTTAGATGAGCCGACCAGCGGGCTGGATCCGGGAGAGAGAATGCGTTTTCGGAATCTGTTATCGGAATTCGGAAGGAACAGGATCGTACTGATCTCGACGCATATTGTGTCGGATGTGGAGTACATTGCCACTTGCAATGCAGTTATGAAAAATGGAAAGATTGCAGCGGTTGGAGAGACAGAAGAACTGGTAAAAGAAGTCGAGGGAAAAGTATGGAATGTAGTCCTTGATATGGCAGAAGTGATGACATACGAGACAAAAATCCCAGTGGTGAACATTTACAACCGCGAAGATGGAAAAACGGTGCTGCGTTATCTGGCAGAGCGGCCGGTTATTCCGGGATCGGAACCGGCAGATGCAAGAATGGAAGATCTGTATCTGTGGATGTTTCCGGAACAGGGAAGGGAGGAAGTACGATGAGACTATATGTATTAGAATTAAAACGTCTGTTGAAGACAAGAAGTGTCAGTTTCCTATTGATCGCGGCACTTGTACTTTCGGCAGTAATGGCATATGTACCGGTAACATATATTCAGGCATATAAGACAGATAAGTCCGGGAATATCGAGGCAGTAAGCGGAAGAGAAGCAATAAAGGTGAAAAGGGCGGATAAAAAAGCACTGCAAGGTGAAATGACGGAAGCAAAGATCCGCGAGACAATCACTGATATAAAAGAAGTATTAAAAGAGTATGGCTCACTGAGCCGGCAGGATATTCCTCTGGAAGTATATGTGCAAAAAGTATATCCGCATTTAGATATCATAGCAGTGCTGGAACAGACAGTCGTTCCGGACGGAAAGAATCTTTATACCATGAAATATTCGGATATCAGTGAAGAGGATGCAAAGAATGTATATGTAGCTTACAGGAAAAATGTTTGTAATCTGAACCAAAATCCCGGAATTCAAAAGAAGATCGATCAGATGACAGCACAGATACGGACCCCATTTAGTTATTATCCGGAGATTACGACGGATCAGCTGGATTATTATGAAATCTATCTGTTCCTGGTCATGATTTTCTTTATGGTGATCATAACACCGGTATTTGCAACCGAGTATCAGACCGGATCAGACCAGATCCTGCGCTGTACGAAACATGGAAAATTCCGCCTTGCGGTTACAAAAATCGCAGTGGTATTCACATTGATTTTTGCAGTATTTGCGGCAGGAACGGCAGTCTTTTCCATCATAATGCGTCTACTATATGGCGCAGAAGTATTTAAAAATCCGTTGCAGATGCTTGGATATCTGTACTATATTCCTGCATTTACAGTAGGAAAAATGTATAAGGTCATGGTTGCGGGAGCGCTGCTTTCACTTGTGGCAGTTGGATCGAGTACACTGTTCTTTTCGGCAAAATGCAAGACGGTACAGTCGGCACTGATCTGTGCATTTGCGGGTGCATTTGTACCGATGGTGATATTTACAATATCAAACAGCCGGAATATTTTGGATATTTTAAGATGTATCTTCCCGACCAGTGGACTTGCCTTTATGAACAGCCTGGAGGGAGAATTGCTTGCCAGAAACTTTGTACAGATCGGCAGCGGATATTACTGGACGCCATATATTATTGCAATTGCAGCAGGAATCTGGATTCCGGTATGTCTGGTCGTAACAGTGGTGAGCTATTGTAAAAAAGAGGCTTAAAAAGCGGTGAAATAACAGAGAAAAATAAGTAATAAAAGCAGAAAAAAGAGCAGTGTAATCTGTGTGTTTGAAAAAAGTAAATAAAAAAGTTGACAAAATACAGCGTACATGATATGATACCAATCGTTGCTTGTAACAAATCTGTAATATTTGTAATAAAGTTGCAAAAAGTGAATATACTTTATTAAAAGAAATGTAAATCATTGCAACAAAATCAGGAGGGTATTTATATTATGTTAAAAGCGAAGAGACTGAAATCGATGTTCGTGCTGTATTCAGCATGCGCAGTAATGGCAACTGGTTTTACCAGTCAGGCAGCCTCTGAACAGCCGGAAGTAACAACAATCACAGAAACAAAAGGGGAAAATACGAATACACACACTGCTGTACAGGCGATATCACAGAATATCGTAGCATCTGCACAGGAGATGACAGATGTAAGTCAGCAGGTAATCGCAGATAATATAGCAAAAAAAGAAGAGGAAGAACGCCTCGCAAAAGAAAAGGCAGAGCAGGAAGCACAAGAAAAAGCAGAACGCGAAGCAAGAGAAGCATACGTAAGAGCGAATCAGGAACTGATGGCATCCATCATCTACTGTGAAGCGGGAAATCAGCCGTATGAAGGACAGGTTGCTGTCGGTGCGGTGATCATGAACCGTGTCAAGAGTGGATGCTATCCGAATTCTATCGAAGAAGTCATCTATCAGTCCGGACAGTTTGGACCGGCTGCGACCGGATGGCTGAACAGAGTCAGAAGTTCAAAGGGATATTCACAGACGGCTCTGCAAGCCGCTGTAGATGCGCTGAATGGCTCGAATCCGATCGGAAGCTGCCTGTATTTTGACCAGGGCGGTGCCGGAATGAAGATCGGAGCGCATTATTTCCACTAATATTTGCAGAAACAATATAGAAAGAAATGCATACAGGGTGGAGTCGGAGTTCTTCAGAAATTCGAAAGAAATCTTAAGAAAGCCGGAATTGACAATTGCATTACGAATGTATTACGATAAGAGGGCAAAAGTTTTTAACTTTTGTCCTTTTGCTATTGCCATGCATTCGTAAGGAGCTGCCAGTTGCCAAAGCATCCGTAAGAAGTTGCCAGTGGCAAGTTCTGTAGGTGGCAAGTTCTGTAGGTGGCAGGTCATGTAGATGTCAGGTACACATCTGAGAGGTGTTACATACAGGGACAAAAGCTGAATATATGGGGAGAAGAAAGATTGTATAAGATTTTAATCGTGGAAGATGATGAAACAATAGCAGGCGGTCTGAAAAACCATTTGGGAAAATGGAATTATCAGGCAGAATGTATGACAGATTTTAAAGACGTGATGGGAAAATTTGTGGACTTTGAGCCGCAGCTTGTGTTATTGGACATTGTACTTCCATTTTTTAATGGATTTCACTGGTGTCAGGAGATCCGGAAGATCTCGAAAGTGCCGATCATCTTCCTGTCATCGGCGAATGATAATATGAATATTGTGATGGCAATGAATATGGGCGGCGATGAATTCATCGAGAAACCATTTGACCTGAATGTGGTGACGGCAAAGGTGCAGGCCGTGTTAAGAAGAACCTATGAATTCCGTGGAACGGCAGATATCATGGAGTGGAATGGTGCGATCCTGAATCTGGCAGATGCGACAGTTTTGTATCAGGATCAGAAACAGGAGCTGACGAAGAACGAATTTAAGATCTTGCAGATGCTTCTGGAAAATACGGGGAAGATCGTAAGCCGTGAAAGTATTATGACAAGACTCTGGGACAGCAATGAATTTATTGATGACAATACACTGACGGTCAATGTGGCAAGACTCCGTAAAAAAATGGAACAGATTGGCCTTGGCGGAAAAATTATCACAAAAAAGGGAATAGGATATATGGTGGAGGCATGAAACTGTTAATAGCATTTTTAAAAGATAAAACAAGAGAGATCAGCCTTTATGCCGGAACGGTCGGAATATTTATTGTTGTAGCATTTCTTTATAATATCAGGATGGATGCGTTGAAATATGCACTGCTGCTGGTGATATTGTGGCTGCTCCTTTATGTAATAATGGAATATCATCGCTTCCGGAAGAAGCATCTTCTGCTGGAACGGTTTAAGAAGAGCACGCAGGAGTGCACAAAAGAACTTCCAGAGTGCAGGAATCTTCTGGAACTGGATTATCAGGAATTACTGGGGATCTTTGAAGAAAAGATTCTGGAGTTGAAATCAGAGGCAAGAATCAAAGGCCAGGACTTAAGTGATTATTATGGTATGTGGGTGCATCAGATCAAGACACCTATCGCTGCGATGCACATATTGCTGCAATCGGTGGAAGATGAAAACCCGGCACTGCCGGAATTAAAAGAGATGAAGATGGAACTTTTTAAAATGGAACAGTATGTGGAGATGGTGCTGACGTATCTCCGCATGGAAGATATGTCCGGGGATCTGCAGTTTGAGAAGGTATCTTTAGATAAGATTCTGAAACAATCTGTCCGGAAATATTCTCAGATGTTTATTCTTCAGAAGATCCGTCTGGATTACCGGCCGGTGGAACGAATAGTTCTTACAGATGAAAAATGGCTGGAGTTTGTGACAGAACAGATTCTGTCTAATGCTTTGAAATACACAAAGAATGACGGCGAGATCAGAATCTGTCTGGAGGAAAAAAGAGGACGGGAGTGTCTGGTGATCGAGGATAATGGAATCGGTATTCAGGCAGAAGATCTTCCTAGAGTATTTGAAAAAGGGTTTACCGGATATAATGGAAGAGCAGATAAGAAGTCTACCGGGATTGGACTGTATCTTTGCAAAAAGATCATGGATAAGATGGGACATAAGATATGGATTGATTCAGAGGTGGGAAAAGGAACCCGTGTATATCTGGAATTGACAAGGCAAGAATGGAATCCGGAATAACGATCAGACAAAAAGAGAAAACCTTACAGGAATGTAAGATTAAACAGGGGAAATGTCACATGCTTCGATGGCAGGATATTTCCTCTTTTTTTATAATAGATACCGTAAAGAAGAAATCTTAAAAAGAAAGGAAGAAAAACTTATGTCATTACTGGAAGTAAAAAATGTGAAAAAGATATATACGACTCGTTTTGGGAGCAATCAGGTAGAGGCTTTAAGAGATGTGAATTTTACGGTAGAACGCGGGGAATATGTTGCAATCATGGGAGAGTCTGGATCGGGAAAGACGACTTTGCTGAATATTCTGGCGGCACTTGATAAACCGACAGAAGGAAAGGTTTATTTAAAAGACAGGGATCTGGGGAAATTAAAAGAAAAAGAGATCGCAACTTTCAGACGTCAGAATCTCGGCTTTGTATTTCAGGATTTTAACCTGTTAGATACATTTTCATTAAAGGATAATATATTCCTGCCACTGGTATTATCCGGAAAGAAATATCCGGAGATGGAAAAGAGATTAAAACCGATTGCAGAAAAACTTGGAATTGAAAAACTACTGGAGAAATATCCATATGAGGTGTCCGGTGGGCAGAAACAAAGAGCTGCAATTGCAAGAGCGCTGATCACGAAACCACAGCTGATTCTTGCCGATGAACCTTCGGGAGCACTGGATTCGAAAGCGGCAGACAGTCTGATGAATCTTTTTACAACGATTAACCAGGAAGGTCAGACGATTGTTATGGTGACACATAGTGTGAAAGCGGCGAGTAGTGCGAAAAGGGTGCTTTTTATCAAGGACGGAAAAGTATTCCATCAGCTTTACAGGGGGAATCTTACGAACGAAGAAATGTATGAAAGAATTTCAGATACGCTGAAGATTCTTACCACAGGAGGTGAGGAGGATGAATAATTTCATCTATGAAAAACTTGCTGTGACCAATCTTAAGAATAACCGTAAGACCTATGTACCCTATATCTTTACAGGTGTTCTGACCGTCATGATGTTCTATATCATTGACGCACTGAGCAGGGGGGAAGGTATTACCCAGAATACATTGAAGATATGTCTTCAGTATGCAACGGGTGTGATCATTGTATTTGCAGTGATTTTTCTGTTCTATACGAATAGTTTCCTGATCAAACGACGAAAGAAAGAGATCGGAGTATACAATATTCTTGGAATGGGAAAGCGGCATATTGCACGAATGATGGCAGTTGAGACGATCCTGACGGCGGGAATCAGTATTCTTGGCGGTCTGGTGTTTGGAATAATATTTGGGAAACTGATGTATCTGCTGCTCCTTAAGATTCTGCACAATAGCGTAGATATGCAGTTTTCGGTCAATGGGACTGCAATTGTACAGACTGTCATATTATTTGCAGGAATTTTCCTTCTGACGTATTTATATAACATTTTACAGATACAGCTGGTGAATCCGGTGGAACTTCTACACGGAGGCAATCAGGGGGAGAAAGAGCCGAAGAGCAGATGGCTTCTTGTGATCATCGGTGTGGCGGCACTTGGCAATGGATACCGGATTGCACTTACAACAGAGGCACCGTTAGAAGCACTTTTGAAATTCTTTATTGCAGTAATCTGTGTAATCATAGGAACTTACGCGCTTTTTATAGCCGGAAGCATTGTGGTATTGAAAATGCTTCGGAAAAATAAAGCCTATTATTATAATCCAAAGCATTTTACCAGTGTATCAGGCATGATCTATCGTATGAAACAAAACGGAGCGGGGCTTGCAAACATCTGTGTGTTAAGCACGATGGTGCTGGTTATGGTATCCACAACGGTATCTTTGTATGCCGGAATGGAAGATATCCTGGACTCACGTTTTCCAAGAGATGTTTCAATTGTCTGCAAACAGGCAGATGTGGACCATGAAGAGATCATTGAACGTTTGCTGAAAGAGCAATGTGAAAAAGCAGGTGTGAAAATAACCGACAGAGTCTGGTACAGATATGGAAGTATGAATGCGGTTCTGAAGGGAGATAAACTGGAAAATGTGAATCAGTATTATCCGGATAATCATTTCTACTATGTAGAGATGATGACACAGGATGAGTATAACCGGATAGAAAAACGGAATGTATCGTTAGAGGAACAGGAGATACTGACCTATACCACGAACGGCAAATGTGGGAAAAAACAAATAAACATTGCAGGACAGAACTATCTGGTGAAAAAAGAACTGCCCGAGATGACGAGCCAGCCGAAGAGTACGGCAGAAATATATAAGACATTATACATTGTATTTGCAAATGCAGAGCAGATTGAACGTATTGAGCCATTTTCTTATGCAGATAAATTCAACCTGAAAGGAGATGACGGAAAACAAAAAGAGGCACTGGAACAGATACAGAATGAATTTTATGAAAAGATCCCGGACGGAATGATGGAAAGCCGTATGTTAAGCCGTTCTTCTTTTTATGAATTGTATGGCGGACTGTTCTTTATTGGAATCTATCTGGGAAGTATGTTTATTATGGCAACGGTACTGATCATTTATTATAAGCAGATATCGGAAGGCTATGATGACAGGGAGCGTTACCAGATCATGCAGAAGGTTGGCATGAGTAAAAAAGAAGTGAAGCGCTCCATCAGAAGCCAGGTCTTAAGCGTATTTTTCCTGCCGTTGGTTGTAGCAGTGATCCATGTTGCAGTAGCCTTTAAAGTAATGACAAAAATTCTGGGAGTATTAAATCTTACGAATGTATCGTTGTTTGCGGTATGCACAATCATTACGATAGCGGTGTTTGCGGTATTCTATATCATCGTTTACAGTATAACTGCGAAAGAATATTACCAGATCGTGAATTAAGATTAAGGGTTTACCATTGACTTTGTATCTTTCAGGTTGTATTGTTGTTTTAGAATGTTTTACGAATCAAGGAGGAACTTAAAAATGACAAGAGAAGGCGAAAGAGAACTGGTAAAAGTGGAACATGTAAATGGCGGAGACGGTTATATTGTAAAAGAAGCAATGGTTACTTCGGAAGAAGTTGGAGAAGCCTGTAAGATGTATGCCAAGATTCATCTGGATCCGGGATGTGAAGTAGGATACCATTATCATCATGGTGAGACAGAGTCTTACTTCATTCTGACCGGACACGGAACTTATGACGATAACGGCGAAAAACAGCCGGCAAATCCTGGCGATCTGTTCCTGTGTAAAGACGGAGATGCACATGGAATTAAGAACACCGGTGATGAAGAACTTACCTTTATGGCATTGATCTTAAAAAAATAACATAGGAAAATATGAAAAACACCTGTCTGTAACTTGGATCATTTCAGGAATGATACCGGGCCGCAGACAGGTGTTTGTATTGCCATGCATTCGGAAGAAGCTGCCGGTGGCAGGTTCTCTGTATTGATTATAATGAACGGAATACATCCAGCAGCCGGTCATTATCCTCTGGATTCATAATGCAGAACCGTACATATTCTCCGTTCAGGCTTTCGAAAGAAGAACAGTCCCGGATCATGAGATCCTGGTGAATCGCCTTTTCAAAGACATCGAAAGAAGTGAGTCCTTCTTTTAAAATCCTTACAAGGACAAAGTTGGCATAAGCAGGATAAATCTTTACGGTATCCAGTCCGGAAAGCTCTGTGCACATTCGGGTGCGCTCGGAATCAATGAGAGTCCAGGTCTTCTTAATATAATCGGTATCTTTCAACATCCGTTCTCCGGCATAAGCTCCGACACTGTTCAGGCTCCACGGATTCTGGTGGGTAAGAAGCGTCTGAAGAAATGCCTGATTACTGGTGAGACCATAACCAAAGCGAAGTCCAGGTGCGGCGAAGAACTTGGATACACCGCGGATGACCATGAAGTTGTCGAATTCCGGTACAAGAGAAACTGCAGAGAGGGAAGTGCCTTCCGGTGCGAATTCGATATAAGTCTCATCGATCATAACGAAGATACCAAGTGACCGGCATACGGTTAACAGCTTTTTCATATCAGCGGTACTGATGGCTGAAGAGGTCGGGTTGTTCGGATTACAGATGATCAGAAGATCAATATCACTTTTGAGGGCATCTGTCAGATCGGAGATATCCAGCTTAAAATCCTGTTCTTCTTTCAGATTATAATATTCCAGTGTGCCGCCGACCAGATTCAGCTCTCTTGCATATTCGGAATAGGTCGGTCCCAGAAGCAGCGCTCTTTTTGGTGCGCGCTGGCTGATCAGAAGTGAGATAAGCTCCGTAGAACCATTTCCGACAACAATATGTTCCGGCGAGGTATTGGTATATGCAGCAATTGCTTTTTTCAGATCTGTATAATCTCTGTCTGGATAACTGCTGATGATATCCAGATGTTCTGCGAGATCTTTTTTTACCTGTCCGGATAATCCGAGCGGGTTTACATTGGCACCGAACAAAACAATCTTTTCCTTATCAAGGTGATAATAATCTGCGATCTTTTCCAGATCGCTTCCGTGAAATTCTGGTTTTTTTTTCATGATTTTCCATCCTATCGACACATTTTTGATATTTTCTCTTTCCGGCATTGCCATTCGTTGACAAACAATGCTATAATTTATTATAGTATGTTTTAAGAAAAAAGCAACGAAAGAAGCAGGTGTAGGACTTGAAAAATAAAATCCAAAAATTTTCAAAAGGCGACTTTCAGTTGATACGACCTGATGTTATATTCGATGAGACCAATCTGGTACTCATTATAGGTGAAGGGGAAGTATACAGAGGAAGTTTTACAATGAGGGCAAACAATGAGGGAAGGATACGAGGACTGGTGTACTCGTCTTCTTTCCGTGTCCATTTTAAAGATCAGGGATTTGAGGGGAATCCGGCAAGAGTGGAATTTACGTATGACGGACGGGGACTTCGCCCGGGACATGTAGAGGAAGGAAAATTCACGGTCGTATGTACCGGCGGTGAGTTTGAACTGGCTTTTACGGCAATCATTGAGAAACCATATGTGATGACAACCTATGGAAAAGTACAGAGTACCGATGATTTCCGCAAACTTGCAATTAAGGATTTTTCAGAAGCGGGAAGGCTCTTCCGTTCCAAAGAATTCTATGAGATTTTAAAATATGAGAATGAGCGTACATTCTATCTGTACGATAATATGCGCAAATGGTCTCTCGGAGAACAGGCCATGGAAGAATTCATGGTAGGGATCAAACAGAAAGAATGCATTTTCCTTACGCTTCAGGGAGAGGGAATGCTATTCGAAGATCTGACAGAGTCGACAAAGGGAACACTGACTCTGATGAAAAATACATGGGGATATATGCCGATCCATATTGAGACAGTCGGTGATTTTATCCGGGTGTCCAGACCTGAGATCAGCACAGAAGATTTTGTGGGAAATGCACATGAGATCGAATATGTGGTAAGAGCAGAGAAACTTCATGGCGGACGGAATTACGGAGCATTGAAGTTCGTGACACCATACGAGACACTCACTTATGAAGTTGAGGTATTGCAGAATCAGGAGTATGACGAAGATCACAGGATGCCGGAACTTTTACTGGCTCAGATCATCAAAGAATATGTAGGATATGTGGCAGGAAGAGTGACACTGGAACACTGGGTGGATAGTGCGGTCGAGAAGATGGTAGCACTGCGTAAGCTGGATCCTCTGAATGAAGTATATCAGTTGATGCTTGGTAATATCTATCTGCTCGGAGGCAAGACGGAAGAAGCAAAATGGATTCTTGAGAATTACAATTATAATCGGTTCGCAATCGGAAAAGATCCGTTGACAAACTGTTATTATCTGTATCTGACTGCAAAGATCCGCGGAGATGTGAACTATGAAGAACGGGTGTTGGATGAGGTTGGAAAGACATATATGCGTCATCAGGATTCCTGGTGGCTGCTCTATATGATACTGAATCTTGACAACAGATATAAGAATCCTTATAAACGTCTGGAAGTTCTGGAACAGCAGTTTGAGTATGGAATCCATGCAGTAATGTTCTATTTGGAAGCATATCTGTGCTATCAGGAAAAGCCGACACTTCTTAAGAAATTAGGCACATTTGAGATTCAGGTGTTGAATTTTGCGACCAAATACCGCATGATGACAAAAGAACTGGCACTTTATATTTCAAATTTTGCCAGTCAGCAGAAAAAATACAGTGACAATCTGTTCAGAATCCTGGAAAGAATCTATAAGATGTATGAAGAGCCGATGATACTGAATACGATCTGTACACTTTTGATCAAAGGAAATAAAACGGCAAAGAAGTATTTTTCATGGTATCAGAAGGCAGTTGATTCGGATCTTAAGATTGCCCAGCTTTATGAATATTATATGATGACAATCGACGAAGACAGTGCGCACGGACCGTTGCCGAAATCGCTGGTTTTATATTTTATGCATGGAAATGCTCTCGATTATAAGAAGGCTGCGTATCTGTATGCAAGTCTTGTGATCCATGAGGAACAGGCAGGAGATCTGTATCTGAATTACAGAGAACAGATGGTGGCATTTACATGGGAACAGTTGGAAAAGCGCCATATAACAGAATCACTGCGTACATTGTATAAAAGATTTTGCAGAGAAGACGAGATGACGGCAGAACGTATGGAGGCGATGCGTGACATCTGTTATTCTTATGAAGTAAGGACAAAGGTACGCGGGATGAAATGTGTGCTGGTAATTGAAAAAGATGGTTCGGTACGTCAGCGTATCCCGTATGATACGAAGAATGGAGCTATCATTTATCTGTATGATAAGGAATCGAGAATTGTATGGGAGTCTGTAGAGGGCAGACATTATACGGATTCCATTCCATATGAGACGAAAAGACTGTTTTATGAGCCGCGTTTTGTAGATATGTGCAGAAAATATGCAGCATCTACAGGATTCTGGAATCAGGAGCCGGAGAAAGAAAAACCGGATTATGAAAAGATCCAGGCAAAGGGGATAGATTCATTTGAGGATAAGGATGTCTTCCTGGTTTGCAGCAGAAGAATCAGGGAAGAAAATTATACGGAGGATGACTTCTTAAGTTATCTTGCTTTTGAAATGTTCCGGAGAGGACAGTATGACAAGGTGACACTTACGTATCTTGCGGAGTATTACTGTGGCGCAATCGGAGATATGAAGCGGCTCTGGAAAGTATTAAAACAATATGGGGTTCCATCTTATAAGGTCAGTGAACGGATCATTACACAGATGGTCTTTTCGGAGACATTGTATGAGGAAGAGCATATTTTTGAAGATTATTATCTGTCGGACAATGTATATTTTCGCTTAAAACAGGCATATCTTGCTTACGTTACAAGGGAATATATCGTATATGGACGAAGCCTGGAAAAATGTGTATTTGAAATCATTGCAAATGAATGTGATCAGAAAGAAGATCTGCCAGATGTATGTAAGATTGCACTTCTGAAATATTATTCAGATAAAGAATACACAGGTGAACTGGAAGATGTCCTTCATCAGGTACTACGGGAAATGTGCGAAAAACAACTAGTCTTCCCATATTACATGAATTATAAAGAGGAATGGCTGCGGGAAGTACAACTCTATAATAAGGTGATGGCAGCGTACCGCTGTAAACCGGGAGGAAAAGTAAGACTGTACTATAAGATGAAACAAAAAGACCGGGAAGAACTGGGATACCGGGCAGAGGCAATGATGCCGGTCTATGAAAACCTGTATGTAAAACAATTTGTCCTTTATAATGATGAATCAGTGAATTATTATTTCCAGGAATCCGGAAACGGAGAAATGATCACAACAGACAAGAAGACGCTGAAAACAGATAAAGAACGTGTATTTGCCGGAAAATATCAGATGCTGAATGCAATGACAGATATGGATTCGGATGCGGAACGTTCGAAAGCCATGCTTGAGTTTGAAGAAGAAGAACAGATGGCAGATCAGATATTTAAGATATATTAAAATGAAAGGAGGAGACGATAATGCAAAAAGGAAGTGTTCTGGGCTATGATCTGAATGAAAAGAATTGTCAGATCAGTTATTATGATGAAAATAAAGAAGAACCGGAAACGATGGAAGCAGCAGTTGATAATTATCAGATTCCTCTGATCCTTGGCTATTATAAAGAACGATGGGTATATGGACAGGAAGCAAAACGATTGAGAGAAGCGGGAGAGGGAGATATTGTCACTCATCTGTTCCGTAAAGCTGTAAAAAGAAAAAAAGTACGTGTAGGCGGGAAAATCCATGATGGCGTATGGCTTCTTGCAAAGTTCATTTCCATGACATTGAAGAAATTCGAACAGATTGATTATATTACGTTTTCCGTTCCGTATACGAATGTTGATATGTCGAAGATGTTAAAGGGAATCGGAAAATATATCGGTGTACCGGGAGAATGTGTATTTGTACAGGATTATAAGGAAAGCTTCTGTCAGTATATGTTTTATCAGCCGAAAGAATTGTGGCAATATGAATCAGCATTGTTTTATTGTGATGCGCAGGAAATCCGTGCATATATGCTGCGCCGCCTGAATACAGTAAGCACCAAGAGCAGGGATATGTTTGTGACAGTAGAAGAAGTCGCCAATGCGCACATGAAAGAACTGGAAGCAATCTATCCTGTGTTGAATGTAGATAAAGCCAAAGATGCGGATGAGAGTTTTAAGTCTTTCATCCAGAATGTATTTGATAAAAAAGTGGTATCGTCTGTTTATCTGACAGGAGAGGGATTTGAGAATAACTGGTATCCGAATTCCCTGAAGGTACTGTGTAACGGACGGAGGGCTTTCCTTGGAAATAACTTATACAGTAAGGGGGCATGTTATTCATCCATGCGCTATGCAGATCCGTATGATGATGGTCCGATTTATCTGGATGGAACAAAGATGACAGAACAGATCTGCCTGCGTATGAGAATTGGCGGACAGGAAGGATGGTATCCGATTGTTGCATGGGGAACACACTGGTATGAGGCAGACGGACAGTGGGAAGTGATTTTGGAAGATACATCGGATATTGAGATCCATATAGAGACACTTGACGGAGAGGATCTTAAAGTTGAGACAGTGTCACTGGAAGAACTGCCGGAACGAACAGATTATTCTTTGCGTCTTCAGATTGAAGTCATGTTTATGGATGAGCGTACCTGCAGGCTGCGTTTTAAAGATGTTGGTTTCGGAGAATTTTATCCGGCATCAGATTTCCTTGTAGAAAAGGAATTACATTTAGGAGGTATCAATGGGCAGTTTAATTCTTTGTCATAAAAAACGGGCCAAACGACCTTTTGAAATATCCAGAGTTCATATGCGGATTTACACGATAGAAGAATTGTGTTATTACATCTGTAATAATCTGTATCTGATCGATTATACGATCGTCAATGAACGATTGTGCCGGTGGGTCGGGGATGAACTGGAACTGCCGAAGCTGGCAGAGGAATTAAGAAGGCTTCTTCGGGAGAATGGATCGATGGAAGAATTTGTACTTACGATCCTGAAGGAATCTAATATCTATGCTGCGGCAGAAATTCATAAGATGCAGAGTGTTCTGGAACAACTGCAGTCACAGAGAGACGTAGAAAAAGAAAAATATAAGGCGGATACGCTTCAAAACAGTAAAGAATACGAATCAGCGATTTTAGTATATCAGTCCATCCTTAACAAAGACTGGGATGAATCGGTAGATAAAAAGTTTTACGGTCGTGTGTATGCAAGCATGGGATCCGCATATGGTCATCAGTTCCTGTATAAAGAAGCGGCAAAGGCTTATCAGGAAGCGTATAAGATATGTGAACAGCCTGATATATTGAAGGCGTATCTTTATAGCTGTTATAAAGCTCTTCCGCATGATGAATACTTAAAAATGCTGTCGGGGAATCCAATCCTTCTGAGTCTGGACACTATTTTGCGTGATGAAATGGAAAAAACAAAGAAAAAGATAGGTGCGGATATTCCGGAAGAAAAGCTGAATGAATGGAAAAAGGAGTACCGCAGGATTGACAAACACCGTGGAATATGATAATATATCCAAAGATTTTAGTGTGGTAAAGTAATCAACTGCTAAACTGGTAAAAGAGCGTAGCGGCTGTTTGGCACACGTAAAAGGAATACAGGAGGATATATGTTATGAAAAAGAGATTAGTACTGCTCCTTGTTACGGCAATGGCAGCTACAACGGTATTGGCAGGCTGTGGAAGTAAAGATTCAGGTTCATCTGACAGTGGAAAGAAATCGGCAAAAGAATCAAAAGTAGAAAATGATGATGACACATTGATCGTTGGGTTTGATGCTTCTTTCCCTCCGTATGGTTATAAAGATGATAGCGGAGAATATGTAGGATTCGATCTTGATCTTGCACAGGAAGTATGTGATAGAAATGATTGGAAACTGGTAAAACAGCCGATAGACTGGGATTCTAAGGATGCGGAACTAAATTCGGAAACAATTGACTGTATCTGGAATGGATTCACTATGAATGGCCGTGAAGATGATTATACATGGTCAGATCCATATATTGACAACAAGCAGGTTGTGGTAGTCAGAAGTGATTCGGGTATTGATGACTTTTCGGGGCTGAAAGGAAAACATGTAGAAGTACAGACAGACTCTTCGGCACTTGCGGCTCTGGAAGGAGATCAGAAAGACCTGGCGGCAACCTTCGCAGATCTTAATCAGGTTGCAGAATACAATACAGCATTCATGGATCTGGAATCCGGTGCATGTGATGCGATCGCTATGGACATCGGAGTTGCAAACTATCAGGTGAATTCAAGGAAAAATCCGGATGATTACAAGATCCTGGACAAAGAAATTTCATCTGAACAGTATGCAGTCGGATTCAAAAAAGGAAACACAGAACTGAAAGATAAAGTTCAGAAGACACTGGATGAGATGGCCGAAGACGGAACGGTTGATAAAATTGCAGAAAAATATGCAGATTACGGAGTTCCGGGAGCTCTTTGTATAGGAAAGAACAGCAAGTAAAATGAAGGGGCCAACCCCGGAGGGGATTGGTCCCTTTTGGCTCGCTATTCATTCGGAAGAAGCGTGAAAAAACTGGAGGACATTACAGATGGAGATAGGAACACTGATAAGAGAACTTGGCGGAGGAATGTGGATCTCGGCAGAGATATTTATTCTGACATTACTTTTTTCACTGCCGCTTGGACTGGTGGTTGCATTCGGGAGAATGTCGAAGATTGCACCGGTCAGATGGATATCAAAATTATACATATCGATTATGAGAGGAACCCCGCTGATGCTTCAGTTGATGGTAGTGTATTTCGGACCATATTATCTGTTTGGAATGCGCATTTCCACAGGATACCGTATGACTGCGGTGCTGATCGGTTTTGCAATTAATTATGCGGCATATTTTGCTGAGATATACAGAGGCGGGATTGAGGCAATTCCGGTAGGACAGTATGAAGCGGCAAAGGTACTGGGATATTCCAAAAGCCAGACATTTTTCCGAATCGTATTTCCTCAGGTATGTAAGCATATTCTGCCGGCAGTGACCAATGAGATCATCACGCTGGTAAAGGACACTTCACTGGCATTTGTGCTGGCTGTAACGGAGATGTTTACAATGGCAAAACAGATTGCGGCGGCACAGACTTCTATGGTTCCGTATATTGCAGCAGGTATCTTCTATTATGTATTTAATTTGCTTGTTGCGATGATTATGGAAAAGATTGAAGAAAAGTTGAATTATTACCACTAGGAGGAATAGATCATGAGTCTGCTTGAAATGAAAAATATCAAAAAAAGTTTTAACGGGGTCGAAGTTCTGAAAGACATTTCTCTGAAGGTGGAAAAGGGAGAAGTCCTTGGTATCATCGGTCCTTCCGGCTCGGGAAAATCAACCCTTCTTCGATGTGCAACGGGGCTTGAGACTGCGGATGCAGGGGAAATCCATTATTCCGGAACCTTTGGACTGGTGTTTCAGAATTTTAATTTGTTTCCGCATTATTCGGTGATGAAGAATATCACTGATGCACCGCTGAAAGTACAGAAGAGAAAGAAAGAAGAAGTCTATAAAGAAGCGAGAGAACTTTTGAAGAAGATGGGACTTGCCGACAAGGAAGATTCATATCCTTGTCAGTTGTCGGGAGGACAGCAGCAGCGTGTATCAATCGCGAGAGCACTTGCACTGCATCCGGATATTCTGTTTTTTGATGAGCCGACGTCCGCGCTGGATCCGGAACTGACTGCAGAGATCCTGAAAGTTATCAGGGAACTTGCGATGGAGCATATGACGATGGTGATTGTTACGCATGAGATGAATTTTGCGAGAAACGTATCGGATCATGTAATCTTCATGGATGGAGGTGTGATCGCAGTAGAAGGAACTCCGGAAGAAGTATTCGATTCATCTAATGAAAGAATGAAAGAATTTCTCGGAAAATTCAATGATTAACCGCGGGAAAACTAATGAATAGAGCAGGATTATAAGCTATGCTTATTAAACGACGCGTTATAAATAATGTATCAGCAGGAATACAAGGTAGATGGAAATATTGCTTTTCCGTTTGCCTTGTATTATACTGATATAGCAAAATGCTTTTTAAAGACAGTTTTGACAAATGAAAAATTTGAAAAGAATGGAGTCTGCATTTATGAGTGAATTTGAAAAAGTAACAACAGGACTGGGTGAAGAATGCGGTGTGTTTGGAGCCTATGATATGGATGGCGGAGATGTTGCACCATCCGTTTATTATGGACTTTTTGCATTGCAGCACAGAGGACAGGAAAGCTGTGGTATTGCGGTAACGGATACATATGGAGAAAGAAAAGTACATTCCAAGAAAGGACTTGGACTGGTAAATGAAGTGTTCGATGAAGAGTCTTTACAGGAATTGAAGGGAAATCTTGGCGTCGGACATGTAAGATATTCGACAGCAGGTGCTTCCAGAGCTGAGAATGCGATGCCGTTGGTTATCAATTATGTGAAAGGGATCCTTGCAATTGCACATAACGGCAATCTGACAAATGCCATTGAACTTCGCCATGAACTGGAGTACACAGGCGCTATTTTCCAGACAACGATTGACTCGGAGGTGATCGCATATCATATCGCCAGAGAACGTCTGAATGTAGAGAAGGCAGAAGATGCGGTAAAAAATGCGATGAAGAAGATACAGGGGGCGTATGCACTGGTTGTCAGTTCGCCGAGAAAGATGATCGGTGCCAGAGATCCATTTGGATTGAAACCTCTTTGTATTGGAAAAAGAGATAATACTTATTTCCTGGCTTCGGAGAGCTGTGCGATTGCTGCCGTCGGAGGAGAATTTGTAAGAGACGTAGAGCCTGGAGAGATTGTAAGTTTTACAAAACATGGAATGAAATCAGATAAAACTATGGCAATCGATCCCAAAAAGCAGGCAAGATGTATTTTTGAATATATATATTTCGCAAGAATGGACAGCGTGATCGATGATGTGAATGTATATCATGCGAGAATTGTTGCAGGGAAAGCTCTGGCAGAATCTTATCCGGTTGATGCGGATCTGGTTGTCGGAGTACCGGATTCCGGGCTGGTTGCGGCGAAAGGATATTCGGAACAGTCGGGAATTCCGTATGGCATGGCATTCCACAAGAACAGTTATGTCGGAAGAACATTTATCAAGCCAAAACAGAGTCAGCGGGAAAGCAGTGTGAAGATCAAGCTGAACGTGATCGAAGAGGTTGTAAAGGGAAAACGTATTGTTATGGTAGATGATTCTATTGTACGAGGAACAACCTGTGCGAACATTATTAAGATGCTCAAAAAGGCCGGAGCGAAAGAGGTACATGTAAGGATCAGTTCACCACCGTTCCTGCATCCATGTTATTTCGGAACAGATGTGCCTTCGAATGAACAACTGATCGCACATTCCCATACAACAGAGCAGATCCGTGAGATGATCGGGGCAGATTCGCTTGGTTATATGGAAGTTGATAAATTAAAAAATATGGTCGGTGATCTGGCATATTGTGACGCATGCTTCACCGGTAATTATCCGATGGAAGTACCTGGAAGAGATGTTTCGCTGGCATTTGAATAGAAAACAGGTTAAAATAGTCGGGTGGAAGAATTGACGAAGGAGATTATTAGTATGAGTAATGACAGATATACAAGTCCACTTTCAGAAAGATATGCAAGCAAAGAGATGCAGTATATTTTCTCGCCGGATAAGAAGTTCCGTACATGGAGAAAACTCTGGATCGCACTTGCTGAAACGGAAAAAGAACTGGGACTGGATATTACAGAAGAACAGATTGAAGAATTAAAAGCACATGCAGATGATATCAATTATGATGTGGCAAAAGAAAGAGAAAAGGTAGTCCGTCATGACGTTATGTCTCATGTGTATGCATATGGAAAACAGTGTCCGAATGCCAAAGGAATCATTCATCTTGGTGCGACTTCATGCTATGTAGGCGATAATACAGATATCATTCTGATGTCGGAAGCGTTGGAGATTGTCAGAAAGAAACTGATCAATGTGATTGCCGAACTCGCAAAGTTTGCGGATGCACATAAGAGTCTTCCGACACTTGCATTTACACATTTCCAGCCTGCACAGCCTACAACAGTAGGTAAGAGAGCAACACTCTGGATGCAGGAATTCATGATGGATCTGGAAGATCTGGAATATGTAAAAGGAAGTTTAAAGCTTCTCGGATCAAAAGGAACGACCGGAACACAGGCAAGCTTTCTGGAACTCTTTGACGGAGATCAGGAGACAATTGATAAGATCGATCCGATGATCGCCAAAAAGATGGGATTTGAGACATGTTATCCGGTATCAGGTCAGACCTATTCACGTAAGGTAGATACCAGAGTGGTAAATGTACTTGCAGGTATTGCAGCAAGCGCACACAAGATGTCCAATGACATCCGTCTCCTTCAGCATCTGAAAGAGATTGAAGAACCATTTGAAAAGAGTCAGATCGGATCTTCGGCAATGGCATATAAGAGAAACCCTATGAGAAGTGAAAGAATTGCTTCACTTTCCAGATATGTGATGGTAGATGCCATGAATCCGGCAATCACATCTGCAACACAATGGTTTGAGAGAACGCTTGACGATTCTGCTAACAAACGTCTCAGTGTCCCGGAAGGATTTCTGGCAATTGATGGTATCCTGGATCTGTGTCTGAATGTTGTAGACGGACTGGTAGTATACCCGAAAGTTATCGAAAAGAGACTGATGTCAGAACTTCCGTTCATGGCAACAGAAAATATCATGATGGATGCTGTAAAAGCAGGTGGAGACAGACAGGAACTTCATGAGAGAATCCGTGAGCTGTCTATGGAAGCCGGACGCAATGTCAAAGAAAAAGGATTAGACAACAACCTTCTTGAACTGATCGCTGCAGATCCTGCATTCAATCTTTCGCTGGAAGAACTGCAGAAGACGATGGATCCTGCAAAATATGTGGGACGTGCGCCGATTCAGGTTGATGTATATCTGAAGAACGTCGTGAATCCTGTGCTGGAAGCAAATAAGGATATTCTTGGAGTAACAGCAGAGATCAATGTATAAGATTCTGTAACAAATAAAAACATGAAAAAGAAAGTGGAGTTTCAGTGAGCAATGGAACATCACTTTCTTTTCTTGTATATATGATTTATAATAAATCCATATGGAAGTATAAGGGGGAAGAAAGCGGATATATGGAAAAGGCTATGGAAAAGATTAAGAATATGAAGAATGGTACAGCGTCAGAAAAACAATACCGGGTCAGAAGGTGCAGATATACGGATCTGACAATGCTACTTGTGATCGCAGTTTCCATACAGTGTTTCACGAGGCTGGAATATGCAGGGGAAAGATATATTCAAAGCCGGAACGGGTATAAGATAGCCGGCGGCATAATGGAAGGCTGCGGACGGAAAACTGTAAAAGGATATGTGGAAATAAAGGCATCGTGTGTTTCGAATGCGAAGAATATAATCGAAAATTTGTGCGCTCAGGCAGCGGCACCGAATCGAACAATTATGAATGTGACCACATCAACAGCTGATGCCGGAAAAGATGACAGCCGAATTACAAAGCTGCCTGCTGCAGAAGAGATGAACACGCCTGCTTCGGAAGATGGATCTGAGATTTTGAAAGCTGAAAAGAATGCGGACGCTGCACTTGTTGCGGCAGATACAACAACTGCGGACGCAGCAGTTGAGAGCGCTGAAGAGGACAAGAGCAGCACAGAAGAACAGCAGAGTGGTATGCTGAATCTTGATGGATTTATCATAGGAGAAAATGGCATGATCGAACGTTGTGAGAATCCATCTCTGGCTGCCGAGGATGGAATTATTATATTGCCGTCAGACGACAGATGTAAGGGGATCGGAGCAGAAGCATTAACTGGAATTACGGGAGTGGAAGAAATCTATATTCCGGCCAATATTACATGGATTGACCCCGGAGTCCTGGAAAAACTGGAAAATCTTATGTATATAGAGGTTGCACCGGACAATCCGGCATATCAAAGCATAGATGGAGTTCTTTACAGCAAAAAGGAGCAGAAAGAAAAGGCATGAATATTCGACAGGTAACAGACGGCAAAGAAGATTATATAGAATTGCTTCGTATGGGAGATCCGGATGAATCCAGAATCCGTAAAGTATTGGAAGAAGGTGAACTCTTTTTACTTGAAGAGCATGGAAAACTCCGTACATTGTGCGTGGTTATATTTTCGGAAGAAAAGAAATGTGAGATAAAAAATATTGTAACCATAGAAAAAGACCGTGGCAAGGGGTATGGCCGATATATGATCCATTATATCTGTGAACATTACTGCTCACAGTATGACTGGGGATATATGAAAAAAGACCGATGCCGGGACATCATGGAATTCTGTGAAAAATGCGGATTCACAGATGAAGATGAGGTATATCTGAAAAAGGAACTGATGTCGGAAATCGACACAAAACGTGTAATTAATCTTGCAATGGAAGCAGGAAGAATGCTTTTGAAAAACGGAGGCGAGATCTTTCGTGTAGAAGAGACGATGATGAGAATCTGTCGTAGATTCGGGGTGAAATATGTGGAGCTGTTTACTTTGAGTCATGGATTGTTTATCTGTGCAGGAACGGATAAAGAAAAGTTGTATACAAAAGTAAAACAGGTACCGCTCTCCTCTACACATCTTGGAATCGTAGCAGAAGTAAATGATCTGTCCCGGGAAATTGCAGCAGGACATGTCGGAATTGAAGAAGCAATAAAGAAGTTAAAGAAGATCGACAAGATGCCGGTCAAGCGTATTCCTTATCAGATAGCGGCGGCGGGATTAAGCGCCGGTGGATTGGGTTATCTGCTTGGCGGAACATCAATGGAAGCATTTGTGGCATTTTTTGTCGGCTGTGTTGTGTTTTCATGGTCACTTTTTGCCGGAAAACACGGTGTTTCAAAGATCCTGGTTCACATTGTAGGCGGGATCATTATTGCCTCTATGGCTTTGGCAGCAATGCAGATTCCGTTTTTAGGGGAACTTAGGATGGAAGGGATCGTGACCGGCGGGATTATGCCGCTGGTGCCCGGACTTGCATTTGTGAATGCGATCCGTGATCTGGCGGACAGTGATTATCTTGCAGGTACAGTTAAAATGATTGATGCGATTATGGTATTTGTTTATATTGCAATCGGTGTGGGAACGGCGTTGTCGGTATATCATCATGTGTTAGGAGGCATTTTATAATGATCATAAAAATTATAGCAAATCTGGCATGTTCATTTATCGGGACGATTGCATATGCGGTTATGTTTCAGGTGCCGAGAAGGTTCTATATCGGATGCGGAATCACCGGATCGGTGGGATGGATGATGTACAAGTTTGCGTCTGTATATTGTTCGGTTGCAGCTGCGTCCTTTATAGGAACGGTATGTGCTGTATTGGTTGCGAGAATGCTGACGGTCCGCCTGAAATGTCCGATCACTATCTTTATGATTTCGGGTATCATTACACTGGTGCCGGGAGCTGGCATCTATTTTACAGCGTATTATCTGGTGACAAATCAGTTTGCAATGGCTGCTGCGAAAGGGATCGGAGCAATAAAAGTAGCTTTTGGGATTGTGCTTGGAATTGTCTGCATTGTATCTGTCCCGAGAGAAGTGTTCCAGAAAGAATACTGGGTTGAAAGAAAGATTGCAAAACAACAGAAAAATGAAAAGAGGGATCCGGTAAATCTTGCGGGTGAAAGACACAGATGAAAGATCTGATATAAAAGGTTGCTGTCCGCCTTGGATTTGTGCTACAATGTAGAGACGGATAGTGTTCTAATGTATGTAGCAATACATAGATTTCATACATTTCAAAATAATAATGAAATAGGAGATAATGACAGTTATGAGTAAGGTAAGAACAAGATTTGCACCAAGTCCTACAGGAAGAATGCATGTAGGAAACTTAAGGACAGCGCTGTATACTTATTTGATTGCAAAACATGAAGATGGAGATTTTATCCTCCGGATTGAAGATACAGACCAGGAACGTTTTGTAGAGGGCGCACTGGATATCATTTATCGTACATTGAAAGAGACCGGGCTGGTTCATGATGAGGGTCCGGATAAAGATGGCGGGGTAGGACCGTATGTGCAGAGTGAACGGAATGCACAGGGACTTTATTTGAAATATGCAGAACAGCTGATCGAACAGGGGGATGCTTACTACTGCTTTTGTGACAAAGAACGTCTGGAATCTTTGAAAAGCAAAGTGTCTGACGAGGATGGCGGAACAGAGATTGTTGTATATGACAAGCATTGTCTGCATTTAAGTAAAGAAGAGATTGAAGCGAACCTTGCAGCAGGAAAACCGCATGTAATCCGTTTTAACATGCCAACAGAAGGAACTACTACATTCCACGATGAGATCTACGGCGATATCACAGTTCCGAATGAAGAACTCGATGACCTGATTTTGATCAAATCAGATGGATATCCGACTTACAACTTCGCAAATGTTGTCGATGATCATCTGATGGGAATCACACATGTTGTACGTGGTAATGAGTATCTGTCATCTGCACCAAAATATAACAAGATTTATGAAGCATTCGGATGGGATGTGCCGATATATGTACATTGCCCGCTGATCACAGATGAAAACCATAAGAAACTCAGCAAACGCTGTGGACATTCTTCTTATGAAGATCTGATCGAGCAGGGATTTGTGACAGAGGCAGTTGTTAATTATGTAGCACTGCTTGGTTGGTCGCCGGAAGGCAATCAGGAGATATTCTCACTGGAAGAGCTGGTAAAGGCATTTGACTTCCACCGCATGAATAAATCACCGGCTGTATTTGATCTTGGCAAATTAAAATGGATGAACGGTGAATATATCAAAGCTATGGATTTTGATAAGTTCTATGAAAGAGCGGAAGGGTATATCCGCAAAGTTATTACAAAAGATTATGACCTGAAGAAAATCGCAGCATTGGTAAAATCACGAATTGAGATCTTCCCGGATATTGCAGAGCAGATCGACTTTTTTGAAGCAGTACCGGAATATGATACAGCAATGTATTGCCATAAGAAGATGAAAACCAATGAAGAAAATTCACTGGAAGTATTAAGAGAAGTTCTTCCGCTTCTGGAAGCACAGGAAGACTATAGTAATGATGCATTGTTTGCACTTCTTAAGAGTTATGTTGACGAGAAGGGTGTAAAAGTCGGTTATGTAATGTGGCCAATCCGTACCGCTGTATCAGGAAAGCAGAGTACACCGGGTGGAGCTACAGAGATTATGGAGATTCTTGGAAAAGAAGAATCTGTAAAACGAATCAAAGACGGAATTGAATTATTAAGCAAGTAAGGGGATTCTATGAGTTTAAATCATGCTCAGACAGAGGCAGTCGCCCATAATGAAGGACCATGTATGGTTCTCGCAGGCCCCGGATCGGGGAAAACTCTAACCATTGCAAAGAGAATAGAATATCTGATCACGAAGTATAAGGTAAGGCCAGAAGAAATTCTGGTCATTACCTTTACTAAGTATGCAGCTCAGGAGATGAAAGAAAGAACCAGACGGATCTGTGGTCCGTCTTCTTATGCTGTTACATTCGGAACGTTTCACGGAATCTATTACGGAATCCTGAAATGGGCGTACCGTCTGGAACCATCGAATCTCCTTACGGATGAAGAAAAATACCGGATGTTAAGAACTCTTCTGCCAAAAGTCGGATGGGATCAGGAGCCGGAAACGGATGAAGAAAAAGACTATTTGCAGGAACTGGCCGCAGAAATTGGAAATGTAAAGAATAATTGTATTGCTATTGAAGCCTATGAACCAGTAAAATATACAACAGAAAAATTCCGTGCACTATACAAAGATTACGAAGAAGAAAAGAAAAAATGCCGGAAGATTGATTTTGAGGATATGCTGATCCAGTGCAGGGATCTGTTTTTTAATTATCCGGATATTCTGAAAAAATGGCAGGATAAATTCCGGTATATTCTGGTAGATGAGTTCCAGGATGTGAATCAGGCACAGTATGATGTGGTTCGTATGCTGGCTGAACCGCAGAATAATCTGTTTGTAGTGGGGGATGATGATCAGTCGGTATATGGATTTCGTGGAGCAAAGCCGGGAATCATGATGGAATTTATGAAAGATTATCCAAAGGCCAAGAGGGTACTTTTGGATATTAATTACCGCAGCAGTGCTTATATTGTCAATGGTGCTTTAAGAGTGATCGGTAATAATAAAATCCGGTTTGAAAAAAAGATCGAAGCGTTTCAGAAAGCAGATGAAACAGTTCATGTTCAGGAAGTAAAAGACCCTGTGCAGGAGGCAGAATATGTGCTGGGAAAAATAAAGGAATGTCAGGAAAAAGGTATTGCTTATACAGATATAGCTGTGTTGTACCGGACGAATATAGATGCGAGGGCAATGTCGGAACTTATGATGGAATATCAGATTCCGTTCGTGATGAAAGAACATCTGAATAATATTTACGAACATTTTATTGCACAGGATATCAGCAGTTATTTTCACCTTTCACAGGGGAAATATAGCCGGAAATATTTTTTGCAGATCGCAAACCGGCCAAACAGGTTTTTCTCAAGGGATAGTATGAAAGGCGGAACAGTTACCTATGATTCGCTCAGAGAATATTACCGGGATAAAAACTGGATGACGGACAGAGTGGATCAGCTGGAATGGGACATGAAGATGATAAAAGACAAAACACCATATGCAGCAATCCAATATATCCGGAAACATATGGGTTATGATGAGTTTTTAAAAGACTATGCGGCATACCGGAAGATTTCAGTGGAAGATCTTTTTGCGGTGCTGGAAGAGATATGGCAGAATTCCAAAGGATATAGAACGATCGGTGACTGGTTTGAACATGTAGAACGATACGGGGAAATATTAAAGGAGCAGAATTGTAAAAAAAATGCGGCAGAGGGTGTGAATCTGATGACAATGCATGCGGCAAAAGGGCTGGAATTTGATACGGTATTTGTGATCGAGGCAGATGAGGGCAGCAGTCCGTATAAGAAAGCGGTGACGGATGAGGAAATCGAAGAAGAGAGACGGCTTTTTTATGTAGCAATGACCAGGGCGAAGAGAAAACTGATCATCAGTTATGTAAAAGAAAAAAACGGGAAAGATATGACTCCTTCCCGTTTTGTGTCCGAATTACTCTTCGACGTCTGATTCATCAAATTCCTGGGAATCCATCCATTCATCAAAAGCATCAGCGGCAATTTCGTATTCGTCATCATCTTCGATGTTGCCGAGATCTGGTTCGCCGTCCTCGGTTTCATTGTATTGATAGAGATAAACATCACCGGCTTCATTAGGTTCAAGATTCTCATCCAGAGGAAGCAGGGCAATGTATTCTTTGCCTGCAGCTTCATATACTGTGAGGATTGCACATTCAATGATCTCATCGTTATCGAGTGTAAGCTCTACGGTTGTGTAGCTTTCAGTTTCCTTTGTGTCGCTCATATCATAGTCTCCTTTACTAACATTAAAACTTATCTTAACTTTAACAAAGAAACGGATAAAAAGCAAGATGATAGTAGTCAAACGGGTAAAAATGTTGTAGAATGTAGCTGTATGTAACGCAATAATAAGGAGGAATAACAACATGATGAAGAAGAGAATGTTAGGAGTGATTGCAGTATTACTCGTATGCATTTTCGCATTATCTGCATGCAAGAAAGAGGCTGGAAAGCCGGTGGATAATGCAGTCAGTGAGAATACAACAGATGATTCGGAGGATACGGATCAGACAGAAGACGCAGGAAAGTACAAGTTTGGGTTCTCTGTGATTGATATGCAGAATCCATATTTTATAACATTGGAAGAAGCTGCACAACAGATCGTAGAAAAAGAAGAATGTACCATGGTGGTAAAAGATCCGGCATCTGATGCGGATACACAGGCAGAGCAGATCAGGGAGATGATCAATGAGGGGATCAATGCAATTTTCCTTTGCCCGGTCGATTGGGAGAAGATCACACCTTCGCTTCAGGCATTGCAGGACGCAGGGGTAAAAATTATTAATATTGATTCACAGGTAAAAGACACAGATTATATTGATGCATATGTGGGCTCTGATAATACAGAGGCAGGGAAGCTTTGTGGCAATGATCTGATTGAAAAGTATCCGGATGGCGGTACAGTTGCAATCCTGGAGGCTACGACACAGAATTCGGTGAATGACCGTATTACAGGGTTTGAGCAGGCAGTTGCCAAGGCGGAAAAAGGGTTTGAAGTTGTAGCGAGAGAAGATACAAACGGAACATTTGACAGTGCGCTGGAAGCAGCCAAGAAGATTTTGGAGGAACAACCGGATGTGACGGTAATCATGTGTGGAAACGACCAGATGGCTGTTGCAGCAAAGACAGCACTGAATCTTGCGAATAATGATCAGACTGTTGTCTACAGTGTAGATGGTTCGCCTGATATTAAGAAGGAATTAATGAAAGCGGATAGTCAGATCGCAGGGACAGTTGCACAGTCTCCGATCAATATCGGGAAAAAAGCAGTAGATATTGCATTGAATGTTCTTGACGGAAAAGATTTTGAAGCAGAGACGGCAATAGACGTATTTATGATTAATAAAGATAATGTTGAAATGTATGGCGCAGACGGATGGCAATAGGCGCAGACGGGAAACGGGAAGGACATAACAGAGATGAGAGAGGTTCAAGGATATCCATTACCACTGGGAGTGCAGATAAGTAAAGACAGGGTTAATTTTTCCATTGCAGTTCCGGCAGATAAGGACTGCCAACTGTTATTATACCGCACAGGGAGAAAGAAACCGTGCAGGCAGTTTGATATGAAACCAATGATCGGTGAAGTGAGGTGTATAGCACTTGAGGATATCGAGCCGGGAGATTATGAATACAATTATCTGATCAATAAAGAAGTTGTAACTGATCCGTACGTAAAAGCAATTGCCGGCAAAGAACGCTGGGGTGTAAAAAAGGAACTGTCAGAACATGAGATCCGGGGACGGCTGCAGATGAGTGATTATGACTGGGAAGGAGATCATACATTACAGATACCATATCATCAGGTAATAGCGTACAGTCTGCATATCCGCGGATTTACAAGACATCCATCATCAAAAGTAAAGGCGAAGGGAACTTTTCAGGGAGTAATTGAAAAGCTGGAATATCTGAAAGATCTTGGGATTAACCAGATTCATTGTATGCCGGTATATGAATTTGAAGAATGCCAGATATATAGAAATTACTGGGGATACGGTGCGGGAAGCTATTTTGCACCCAAAAGCGCATATTCTGCAGATGGAGACGGCGCCAGAGGACTGAAAGATATGGTGAAGGCATGTCATCGGTCAGGAATAGAGGTCGTTCTGGAGATGCCATTCTGCACGGCTGCAGATAAGATGATGATGTTAGAATGTCTGAGGTATTATGTTATGGAATACCATATAGATGGATTTATATTGAATCCATTTGTGATTTCGACGGAGAGTGTGTATGCAGATCCGTTTTTGAAAAACACCAAGATTATGGAACACGAGTTGGAATTCCAGACAGTCATGCGAAGATTTCTGAAAGGTGACGAAGGGATGATCCATGATGTGATCTACTGGCTGAAACACCATTCAAAAGAGCAGGGAATCTTTAACTACATTACTGATCAGAACGGATTTACTCTGAATGATCTGGTGTCTTACGATGCGAAACACAATGAGGAGAATGGTGAACATAATCAGGATGGACCGGATTATAATTATAGCTGGAACTGCGGGGCGGAAGGACCGAGCAGGAAAAAGGCAGTAATGGAACTGCGGAATCATCAGATATTTAATGCATTTTTCCTGCTCTTTCTGGCACAGGGAACTCCGTGTATGCTTGCAGGAGATGAGTTTGGAAATTCTCAGAAAGGTAATAATAATGTATACTGTCAGGATAATCCGATAGGATGGACAGATTGGCGGGGACTGGAAAAGAAGAAAGAACTGCATGATTTTGTAAAAGAACTGATTGCATTCCGTAAATCGCATCCGATTCTCACACCGGAGCGAGAACTGCAGGGGATAGATCTTAGCTGTTGCGGTGTGCCGGATGTATCTTATCACGGGGAAGAGGCGTGGCAGATACCGGGGGAGGTGTCGAGCAGGCAATTGGGCGTATATTACAGTGGAGCACAGACAAAAAGCGAGGACTGTTATGTTGCATATAATATGCATTGGCTGGAACATGTATTTGCACTGCCGGCTTTACCAAAGGGATATGGCTGGTATGTGAAAGCGACGACGGAACGGGGGATGTTAGATGTGCCGGTGCTTTTGAAAGATCAGAGAAAATTAGAGTTAAAAGAGCGGTCGGTTACGGTGCTTACAGCAGAACGGATTGTGGAGGTTGAAACGAAGAAAAATGAAAACATTACAACACTTACAGACGATCAATCATCATAAATATCTTGTTATGAAGGAATGCTTTAAAGTAGGACTTTACAGACAGGGACTTCTTCATGACCTGTCCAAATATTCACCGACAGAATTTTTAGTTGGATGCAGGTATTACCAGGGAAATAGAAGTCCGAATAATGCTGAACGGGAGGCAACGGGTTATTCTAAGGCATGGTTACATCATAAAGGACGTAACAAACATCATTATGAATATTGGATCGATTATAGTGTAGATCCGGGGGAAGGTATCATAGGCCTTAAGATGCCGCTTCGATATGTTGTGGAGATGTTCATGGATCGTATTGCGGCATCTAAGACATATCAGGGGGACGCATACAGAGACAATCATCCATTGGAGTATTATGAGAAGGGAGCCGGGCGGCTTGGAAAAATGATCCATCCGGATACAGCAGGCCTTCTGCACGAATTGTTGAAAATGCTGGCAGAAGAGGGAGAGGAAAAAACTTTCCGGTATATTAAGAGAGTCCTTTTGAAACAGAAGAAATATTAACAGTTTATGCAATAGTTCAAAAAAATAAAAAAATTCAAAAAAACTGTTGACACAATAACAATTTCGATGTATTATATATCTTGTCTTCGCGAGAGAGCAAAGATGAATGCGGAAGTGTCGGAACTGGCAGACGAGCAAGACTAAGGATCTTGTAAGCATTG
>OLRB01000153.1_pt1 | contig 67302 bp, 52 predicted proteins | sample 1672751 | NCBI WGS metagenome assembly OLRB01 (sample SAMEA3136720, study PRJEB25190) | human gut metagenome | biome: human gut; feature: human-associated habitat; material: faeces | place: Austria | collected 2013
AGATGAAGTGAAATGCTTGCATTTTCTAATGATTATTATGGATTCATTTTTAGGGCAACACAATCCGTCGAATTATTTTGCGCTTACGGTAAAAAAGTTGGGAAATATTGAAAAATGAAGCAATATAAAGTATTATATAGAATAAGAAGTGCGAAAAAGCGTTGGATAAATAAGAACATGAGATGTATTTAAATAGCCTTATGTAATTCTCCATTTTCCCAAACAAATACGATAAATAAGAACATGAGATGTATTTAAATGTGGGGTATATGGGTTACCGCACATGCTCGTTTGCAAGATAAATAAGAACATGAGATGTATTTAAACACAGTAAATAGAATGTGTTTAACATTTAGATAAATAGAAACATGAGATGTAAAGTACCATAAATGATATAAGTTTATAGAAAATAGACATAATAGGTGATATATATAAATACATTCAATAGTAAATAGAATATATTAACAAAAAATAAAAAAGTTATTGACAGAGAACATTAAAAGAGATATAGTGATATTAAGAAATAGATGTGAACGAAAAATAAAAAAGGAGAAGAAGAATGAAAGTATTTGAAATTAGGCTGAAGATTTTTTTACTTCAAGATATTCATATAAGCCATATACAGACGAAGATAGCAGCTCTTCTGGATAAAGGCTTTTTGAAGGATGAGGAGTTGGCAAAGTTTCATGAGGAGAATAAATATAAGTATTACAGCCATGATTTACCATTTCCGTTGGAGAAGGACAAGGTATATAAGAAAGATAAAATATATACAATAACAATCCGAACCATTGATGAAAAACTTGCTCGTTATTTTAGTGAAGTTTGTGTTAATAGTTACACGGAAGAGATAAAAGGGCTGACTTCAGAAATCAGGATTATTCCTCAAAAGCATATTGAGTGTTTATATACGTTGACGCCTGCTATTTTGAAGGATGATAAGGGGTATTGGCGAGATTATATGAATCTGACAGAATTTGGGGAAAGATTAAAAGTAAATCTAATTAAAAAATGGAACCAATTTGCACATGAAAAGCTAGAGGAAGATTTTGAGTTGTATACAGTCATCGATTTTTCGAACAAAGTGCCTATTGCAATGGAGTACAAAAACATTAAATTGCTTGGTGATAAATTTTGTATTCATATTTCAGAACATCCTACTGCACAAAATTTGGCACATATGGCTATTGGGACTGGAGTTTGTGAGATGAATAGCAGAGGTGCCGGATTTGTGAATTATAGATGGCTGTGATAGGGAGGGTTTTATGTTAAAAGAGTGTTTGGAAGTATTCGGGGAAATATTGGAGAAAGAGAGAAAAAAGGAAAAAGATATTATCTTGGATTCTTACATTCCGGCAGATGGAACATATATTTTTGTAGATAAGGATGGAAATATTAAAGAGAGTATAGAAATTAAACTGGATAAGAAGACCAGAACGATTGAGTGCAGCAATTCAGATTTAAGAGAACTGTATTTTTACGATTATCATAGCCAGCTGGTTTCTATGAATAAACCAGTTGATGGAAAGAAAATAATTCATTCAAATAACTATTATTCTTTTTTTGTAAAAAAAGATAGTATTGTTACAAAAAAATTAACAGAGGATATTATTGAGGGATATTACGAAGTGCTGAAAAATCCTTTGGAGAAAAAATATAAAAAATCAAAAGAGGCCAGTCGGATATATGAGCTTTTTGAAGAACAAGAAGGAATTGTTCCAATAGAAGAATTGGAGAAAAATAAACAGTGGATTAAGAGCCATATTTTTTATTTAGAAAATGTGGATTTCAGTAAGAAAGACTATCTGAAAATCTTTTTTGAAACAGAGCATGAGAATGTTGAGCGAGAAGAAAGAAGATATTTACTTCCTAATATTTATAATAGTAATGACTATAATGTGGAAATAGATGATGAAATTTATGGACTTCCTGATAATAATCAGGGAATGAATGCAAAAAAACCATATCTTGCTGCAAAGACAAGAAAAATTCCTGTATCATATTTAGTAGATGGAGAGGAAGTTATGCTGCAAAGGCTATTTTTTGATTATATGATGAATTTAGCTTCTGCGGGAAAATATGATGTATATGTTGACATTGTGAATAAAAAAATTTTAGCATATGGACCGAAAGAAATTCCGCAGGATATAGAGGCAGGATATTATTTAAGGATAAAAAAAGGAAAAGAAGTGGAAATACAGCAACAGGATAATATTCCGGGATTTCATCAAAACTTGGAAGAAGCATTTGACTTTTTGAATATTAGTGGATATCAAAATAAAAAACATCCGGAGTATTTAGACCGGTATAGAAGATATTATACAAGAGCAGAAATTGGGAAGTTAATTGATGAAGTTTTTTTCTCTAAGTATCTTGAAAGTAATTATTACATAGAGGCTAGCGAGGTAAGTATTACAGATGCTGTTTTGAAGGAAAGTGTTATTTTATCAAAAGATAAGATTTTTGCATGGGTAAGGGAAGGTGTTGACGAAGGCTTTTTTACAGTGTTGAAAAAAGTATCGTTAGATTTAATAAAAGGTTCTGTTTTAAATGGATATAGAGAAAGAGCTTTATGGCAGCTAAATTTACGCTGGTCGTTCGAGAACTATTTTATGAAAGGAGAAGGAAACATGGAAACAAGGAAACAAGGTATAGCAGAAAGTGTGCAAAAAAAAGTTTTTGGAGAAGATGAAGGTTGGATTGAAAATAATGAAGAATATTATTACGCAGTAGGACAGATGGCAGCGTATTTGATTTCTCTAAGTAAATCCAAAAACAGAAATCAGTCTTTAATCAATCCATTTTTAAATGCCAGAAAGAATGAGGTTATAAAGTTAAAACTTAGACAGCTGTATAAAAAGTACAATTATACAATTCCTGTTGGAATAAAGCGCATAGGTCGTATGATGTCATTAATTGAAGAATATATACCAAGTGGTGACGTGGATCAGGATATGATTATTTTTGGCTTTTTAAATGAAAATATTATTTATATGAAGGAGGAGAAACAATCATGAATAAAAGAGTGTATGGTGTATTAGGAATTTCATCAATTATGGCAAACTGGAATGCTGATTTTTCAGGATTTCCCAAAACTACAAGTGACGGAGAAACATTTGGAAGTGACAAAGCATTAAAATATCCAATGAAAAAAATGTGGGATAATGAAGGAAAAAAGGTTTTATATATTAAATCTATGAAACTATCTGAACCTGGAAAGAATGGAGAAATATCTTTAATTCCAAAATCATTAAGAGAACGTTATGAAACTTTGTATGGCAAAAGTGATTTAAAAGACGTAACGGTTGTTTTGAAAAATTTGATGAATTGTGTAGATGTGAAAAATTTTGGTGCAACTTTTGCAGAAACCGGAAGTAATATTTCAATTACAGGTGCAGTGCAGATTGGTCAGGGCTTTAATAAATACGAAGGAACAAGTCCGGAAGAACAACAGATTTTATCACCATTTAGGGATGAAAAAGCAAAAAAGAATGATGAAGATGCTAAGAATTCCACTTTGGGAACAAAAATTGTGAGTAATGAAGCACATTATTTTTATCCGTTTGTAATTAATCCGTTGGCATATAAGGAACTTATAGAGTTGGGAGTTACAGAAGGATATACAGAAGAAGATTATAAGAATTTTAGACGTACAGCTCTTGTATCTGCTACATCATTTGCTACAAATTCAAAAGTAGGATGCGAAAATGAATTTGCGCTGTTTGTGGAAACAAAGGCAGATGCTTACTTACCTAATTTGTCTGAGTATATTCAGTTTGAAAAGGGAACGGACAAGAATATAATAAAAATACAGTGTACAGAACTATTGCATGAATTAGGAGAACAAATTGAAAAGGTAGATATTTATTATAATCCACATACAACTGTTTTAGAGGGAGTATCTGAAGATATAAATTTATATGATATTCGAACACAAAAAGAGGTGTAATGGATGGAAGTACTGCGATTTAGTTTGAGTGGAAAGACTGCTTTTTTTAAGAAACCGGAAGTAAATACATATTATTATTTCACTTACGGAAATATTCATAAAGTGGCGTTGCTGGGGATTTTTGGAGCTGTTTTAGGCTATGGCGGTTATACTCAAATGAAAGGATTTGAGAAAAAAAAGAAACAATCGGGATTGACTAAATCATTTCCGGAATTTTATGAAAAACTTCAGGATTTGCAGATTTCTATTTTACCTAAAAAGAAAAAGGGTTATATACCAAAAAAGGTTCAACTGTTTAATAATTCAGTAGGATATGCGTCAAAAGAACAGGGTGGAAATTTGATTGTAAAGGAGCAGTGGCTGGAAAATCCGGAATGGGAAATTTGCTTATTGATAAACTCTGAAGAGGCACAGAAAGTAAAAGAGGCAATTTGCAAAAGGAAATGTGTTTATTATCCATACCTTGGGAAGAATGACCATCCTGCAAGTATTTGTAATATTGTTGTAGAAGAAGTTCAAATTTGTAAATTTGAAGTAGGAAGAATAGATTGTTTGGCACCGGATGAATTTGTATCCATAGCAGATTTGGATTTTGATGACAAAGAAGATTTAGATTTGTTTGGTTCATTTCAATATAAAGAAGCACTTCCTTATACGTTAGATGCCTTGACAAATCTCTATCATTTAAAAAATTTTCTATATACAGATGAAGCAGTTAACGTGGGAGAAACTGAGGTATATCAGTTAAGTGACGGAAAAAAGATTGTATTTTACTGATGTATTAAAAAAATAGAATATAGAATGACAAAGAAACGGAGACCTGAAGGAGAAAAAAGGTTTCCGTTTCTTTGATAGGAGAGAAAAATTTGAAAATTATAGAAACAATTATAAAGGATATTGAGAGATATCATGCTCATATTGTAGAAAACAAAGAAAAAGAAATTATCAGACGAGAATTACTGACAGAACACATTGAGTGCACAGAGAAATATTTTGAAATATTAGCAAAAGAAAAACAATTAAGAAAAATGCTGGAGCGTTTTATAGAGGAAATGTTTGAAGAACTTTCGGAAGAAGGTACACAGTTTTTCTGGGAAATGATAAAAGGTATTCCTTTGTTTCATGATTTAGGAAAAATAAATCCGGATTTTCAAAAACGTGCAATGCAGAATTCCGAAATTACAGAAAGCAATATGTTTAGCCATCTAGGAAGAAAGCATTCCTTACTATCAGCAATTATGTATATTGATTATTATAGAGAAGAATTAAAAAGGCGAGTAAAGGCAAAAGCAGATAAGGAAAAACTTCGACCGTTTATTATCTATCATTCTTATGTAATTGCACAGCATCATAGTGATTTAAAAGACTTTCAAGGATTTATTACTTTACTTGAAAAAGAAGAAGGAAAGGATGCAATAGATATATTCTTGGCAGGTAAATGTGAAGCTTATCAAAAAGAGTTTCGATTAACAAATCAGTCATTATCAACCCTGTTGAAGACTGTAAATAATACTGAGTGGAGCAAAGAGAAGAATATAGTTTTATATGCGTATATGAAATTATTGTATTCTTTTCTGGTGGCAAGTGATTATTATGCGACAACAGAGTTTATGTCGCAAATGGAAATCAAACAGTTCGGAAGTTTAGATGAAATTGAAAAGTGGATAGATATTTATGAAAACACAGATGTGATGAAAAGCGTGAGAAATTATCAAAAAGAACAGTATCCAAAACCTATTGAAAAAATAGGAAAAAAGGATATGAATGACCTTAGAACTGAAATATTAACAGATGCAGAGAAGGTTTTAAAGGAAAATAAAAACGGTTCAATCTTCTATTTGGAAGCGCCTACGGGAAGCGGAAAAAGTAATACAGCACTGGACCTTAGTTTTCAGCTTGTAAAAAATTGTGAGGATTTACACAAAATTTATTATATTTATCCATTTAATACACTTGTAGAACAAAATATGGAAAATTTGAGAAAAGTTTTTGGCAGCAATAAAGAAATTTTAGAACAAATTGCAGTTATAAATTCTTTAACACCGATTAAAATGTCACAAAGACAAAAGAAAGCGGAAGAAGAGACAGAAGATACCTTGTACTATCAAAAGGCGCTGTTGGACAGGCAGTTTTTGAATTATCCAATGATTATTAGTACCCATGTCAGTTTATTCGATGTGATGTTTGGGAATACAAAAGAGTCAGCATTCGGATTTCACCAGCTTATGAATAGTGTCATTGTTTTAGATGAAATTCAAAGCTATAAAAATGGAATATGGGGTGAAATGATTTATTTTCTGAAACAATTCGCATCTTTGCTAAATATGAAGATTATTATTATGTCAGCAACATTGCCTAATTTAGATATTTTATCCGGGTCTACCTACAAAGCAGTGGAGCTAATGAAGAACAGAGATAAGTATTACTCTCATGTATGTTTTAAAAATCGTGTGAAAATATCTTATGAGCTGTTAATGTCTCCTAATATACAGGAGGATTTAGTACGACATGTTTTAAAAAAAGCAACTGATGGAAAAAAAGTGTTGGTTGAGTTTATAAAGAAAGAGTCAGCATCCAATTTCTTTGAGTGCTTAAAAGAAAAAGATAATTTGCCATGTGATGTAGAATATATGTCAGGTGAGGACAGTATTATTGAGCGAAGTAGAATACTGCATCGTATAAAAGAGAGCACAAGAGGGATTATTCTGGTGGCAACACAGGTTGTGGAGGCAGGTGTTGATATTGATATGGACATTGGATATAAGAATATTTCTAAATTGGACAGTGAAGAACAGTTTATGGGAAGAATTAATCGCTCCTGTCAGAGAAAAGGGGAGGTTTATTTCTTTAAATTAGATGAAGGAAGTGGTATTTACAGAGATGGTGATATCAGAATAGAAAAACGTTTTACATTAGAAAACGATGAAATGAAAAATATATTATTGGAAAAAGAATTTTCATTATATTATGAAAAGATTTTAGATGTTTTAAAAAGAAATAGAAATGATTTATCCAATGATAGTGGGTTAGATTGTTTTTTTGAAAATCGGGTTGGAAAGTTAAATTGGTTTAAGGTTAAAGAAAAGATGAAACTGATCGAAGAAGATAATTGGAGTATGTCAGTGTATCTCGCAAGAGAGATAGATGATGGGCAGGGAAACAAATTAGACGGTAAAAAATTGTGGCAGGAGTATGTAGAACTGTTAAAAGATTTCTCTATGAATTATGCCAAAAAGAAAGTAAAGCTTTCGGAAGTTATCAGCAAGATGAATTGTTTTATATACCAAATAAAGCGAAATTCAGATTTGAATTATAACGATAAAGTAGGTGAAATTTTTTATATAGAAGAAGGCGAGAAATATTTTAAAAACGGGAAACTGGATAGGAAGAAAATACAAGGTGAAATTGGAGAATTTGTAGATTTCATATAGGGGGGCGAGTTATATATGAAGGTAAATGGAACATTGATGAACTATTATTTCCATTGTAAAAGGCAATGTTATTTGTTTGGAAATAGAATGAATATGGAGGATAATAGTGAAGAAGTAAAAATAGGCAGAGCAATTCATGAAGAACGTGCAGAACAGTCCAATACAGAAATTGCTATTGAAAATATTCGCTTGGATAAACTAACGGCAGAATATTTAACAGAGGTGAAGAAATCAGATGCAGATGTAGAAGCTTCTAAATGGCAGTTGATTTTTTATTTAAAAGTATTGAAAGAAAAGGGGATAAGCAGAAAGGGCAAGTTAGAATTTGTAGAAAAGAACAAAGAAGATAAAAAAACAATAGTCGTAGAATTGACGGAAAATGAGGAAAGAAAGTTACAGCAATATATAAAAGAAATAGAGGAATTATTAAAACAGGAGGAAATTCCACCGGTATTAAATAAGCCGAAATGCAAAAAATGTGCGTATTATGAGTATTGCTATATTTAATGGAGGGAAGATATGGGAAGTACAAAGTATATTTCTTCTATGGGAGAATTGACACGAAAGGATAATTCATTGTGTTTTCGAAAGGATGGGAAAAATGTTTATATTCCCATTGAAAATACAAAGGAAATCTACTGTTTGAATGAGGTGAGTATAAATAGTAAACTTCTTGATTTTTTGGGACAAAATCATGTAGTGGTTCATTTTTTTAATTACTATGGAGGATATAGTGGAACGTTTTATCCTAAAGACCAATATATGAGTGGGAAATTATTGGTTAAGCAGGTACAAAAATTTGAAACTGATAGATTAAAAATTGCAAAAGCAATAGTAAAAGGAATTGGAATTAATATATACGAGGTTTTGTATCATTATTATAAACATGAGAAAAAAGAAGTAAAGCCAACGATTGATTGGATTAAGAAAGAATTTTATCAGAACGTAGAAGATGCAGAGAATATAAAGGTATTGATGTCCGCAGAAGGTGAATTATGGATGAGATTTTATAGCTGCTTTAAGTATTTCCTCCCAGAAGACTTTATTATGAATAAACGTGTAAAAAGACCGCCGGACAATCCAATAAATGCTATGATTTCTTTTGGAAACACTCTTCTTTATACAAAAACTATTTCTGCAATCTTTAGAACACATTTAGACCAGCGCATTAGTTTTTTGCATGAACCGTCAGAAGGTAGATTTTCTTTGAGCTTAGATATAAGTGAAGTATTTAAGCCGGTAATTGTATATCGAACAATTTTTGATTTGGTAAATAATAGAAAAATACAGGTTAACAAACATTTTGAAAAGAAGGTTAACTATTGTTTGCTGAATGAAGAAGGAAGAAAAATATTTATAGAGGCCTTTGAAGGGCGTTTAGAGTCTGTATTTCAGCATCCGATTTTGAAAAGGAAAGTTACATATCGTACTGCAATAAAACTGGATTGTTATAAGCTGATTAAGGAAATTATGGAAGACAAAGAGTTTATTCCGTTCAGTTTGAAAGGAGGGTGTTGATTGGCAAAAAAGATAAATTATAATTATGCGTTTGTATTTTATGATGTTGGGGAGAAGCGGGTTCAAAAGGTGTTTAAAGTATGTAAAAAATATTTATCACATTTTCAGAAATCAGTTTTTCGAGGTGAAATGACACCTTCGAAATTGATTATGTTGAGAAAAGATTTGAAAAATGTAATTGATGAGCAAGAAGATTTTATCTGTATTATTAAGTTGATGAATGATAATGTTTTTGGAGAGGAGGTTTTAGGAACGGGGGAAGTGGAAAATGGAGAGAGTTTGATATTATAATTTACCAGGCGATATAAAGGCAGAAGGCTGGAAATGCCTATAAAATCAAAGGGAAAGAGACGAGAGAGCTGGAAAAGCTGAAATGGGGAGGCGGCTGGTAAAAAAGTTGAGAGATGTTGAAAAATAAGGCAATATAGGATATTATAGAAAACAAGAAGTGCGTAAAAACGTTGGATAAATAAGAACATAAGATGTATTTAAATTAATTCTCCCGCACTTTTGACATCTAACAATACCGATAAATAAGAACATAAGATGTATTTAAATAAATTTGATTGTAAGCTGGCAGTTGGGAAGTGAGGTGATAAATAAGAACATAAGATGTATTTAAATAAGGTCACATACCAGCAATCTTTATTAAAATTGGGATAAATAAGAACATAAGATGTATTTAAATAAAAATCCACCGTTTCTATATAATCGTTTTCGTATGGATAAATAAGAACATAAGATGTATTTAAATCCTGTAGTCATATTTCCTGTGCTGTCTGTTTTGTCGATAAATAAGAACATAAGATGTATTTAAATCACATATTTGGAACCATTCTTTGGTTCCGGGGCTGGATAAATAAGAACATAAGATGTATTTAAATTGCCCTTCATTCAGATAGTACCATTTTCCGTTAATGATAAATAAGAACATAAGATGTATTTAAATCAAAAGACCTGCACATACTGTTCCAAACTCTCTGTGATAAATAAGAACATAAGATGTATTTAAATATTAAAGGTCGTGGACAAAAACATGCGAAAAAAGCGATAAATAAGAACATAAGATGTATTTAAATGATATAAAGATATAAATATAAGCATAAGATACATTGATAAATAAGAACATAAGATGTATTTAAATTGCTTTAATTCAAGGCAAAGGTTATTTTTTAAATAGATAAATAAGAACATAAGATGTATTTAAATATTCGTGGCGGATGGTTACACGCCTTAAATAACCGATAAATAAGAACATAAGATGTATTTAAATAGGTGATACATTTGAATAACAGAATTAAAGACATGATAAATAAGAACATAAGATGTATTTAAATCGGGCTTTTTTCTTTAACAACATTTCCCATTCTCGATAAATAAGAACATAAGATGTATTTAAATTAGTCTTCGCTCGTTTTTTTTTATCGTATTTATCGATAAATAAGAACATAAGATGTATTTAAATTCCATCTTCCATTACCTTCTCTACACGGTACGGGCGATAAATAAGAACATAAGATGTATTTAAATAGCATTTGTTTCCCTGTTGTCTGCACCTGCTCCGTGATAAATAAGAACATAAGATGTATTTAAATACCTGACGGCAAGGTTTCTCTAAATTATCGTATACAGATAAATAAGAACATAAGATGTATTTAAATCTGTGCATTGCTTGTCCCTCCTTTCCCGCCTCAGGCGATAAATAAGAACATAAGATGTATTTAAATCTAAAACAATGCCCTTGTTAAGAAAACAGATTTCGGATAAATAAGAACATAAGATGTATTTAAATGCGGAAATTACATTGTAGATACAAGAAAATTAAAAGATAAATAAGAACATAAGATGTATTTAAATGATTTTCAAAAAGCAATCCGAAAAGTGAGAAGGGGATAAATAAGAACATAAGATGTATTTAAATTCTGTCCTGTAAACACCTGCTTCTGACAGCGGTACACGATAAATAAGAACATAAGATGTATTTAAATTCCGCCAGCTGTATTCAATCTTGTACAGATATCTGATAAATAAGAACATAAGATGTATTTAAATTTGCATTTTTAAGTGACGGACGCATGGCGAGAACAGATAAATAAGAACATAAGATGTATTTAAATATTTTTGTATACGTAGTAATATCTTTGCAGATGCGATAAATAAGAACATAAGATGTATTTAAATGGGATTTATGCTGGTCAAAAATACCATTGACACATTGATAAATAAGAACATAAGATGTATTTAAATCAGATACACGCTTTTTCTTGCCTGTGATATAATCTGGATAAATAAGAACATAAGATGTATTTAAATGATGAAATGGTAAGAGAAATAAATGAGAGGGAGTGATAAATAAGAACATAAGATGTATTTAAATTGTCGATACTATCGGAATGGGAAGGGACAGGAAGGATAAATAAGAACATAAGATGTATTTAAATGGGGAGTACAGATAGAGCAACGGCCAGCAACAGATGGATAAATAAGAACATAAGATGTATTTAAATTCGCTTTTACTTCTTCTTTTCCGACCAAATCTGGGGATAAATAAGAACATAAGATGTATTTAAATCTAAGTTTTCCGTAAGTACTTCTATTGCTACTCCGATAAATAAGAACATAAGATGTATTTAAATGCCTTATATTTTAGCTGTTGTAAATCAGTATCTGGGATAAATAAGAACATAAGATGTATTTAAATTCCTTAAATTTCTGGACGTTTAAATTCTCCGTCCAGAGATAAATAAGAACATAAGATGTATTTAAATTCGGTTACAGAAATACATGTCCAGCACTCTTTTCAGATAAATAAGAACATAAGATGTATTTAAATTTCTGTAAATATTATAATGCAGAACGGAACTTCTGATAAATAAGAACATAAGATGTATTTAAATACTGCTGCAATTCTGAATTTATCCCTATGCGCCGCTAGATAAATAAGAACATAAGATGTATTTAAATTCAATTTCCTCCACTACGTCCAATGCGAAATATGTGATAAATAAGAACATAAGATGTATTTAAATCGTTGTCCCTCCATTTCTCTTAAAATCCAATCTGGATAAATAAGAACATAAGATGTATTTAAATATTAAATATTGTTATGGAGATGAGATAGCGAAGTGGATAAATAAGAACATAAGATGTATTTAAATATTTTCTTTGCCAGTCTATTAAAGCCTCTTGTTTTCGATAAATAAGAACATAAGATGTATTTAAATTAAAAATGCTTGAAGAAAAAGGAATTACTTCTTACAGATAAATAAGAACATAAGATGTATTTAAATTTTTTTATTCTGCATAACTCAAAGCATCCGTCTGTAGATAAATAAGAACATAAGATGTATTTAAATTAGCGAGCCTTTCCACCTCGCATAATTACCACTTTTGATAAATAAGAACATAAGATGTATTTAAATAATGTTAGAACGGAACAGAGAAGATGTGGAAAGAGAGATAAATAAGAACATAAGATGTATTTAAATTGCTTTACAAAGGTAAAACCTACTATGAAAAGCTTGATAAATAAGAACATAAGATGTATTTAAATCCGACTTTGTGATACCCTTTTGTGACAATAACCTGCGATAAATAAGAACATAAGATGTATTTAAATTTGAATGTAAATCTACGCAAGAAAAGGCTTGAATGATAAATAAGAACATAAGATGTATTTAAATATTTATTAAAGATTTTTTGAATTGGCAAGAAGTATTGATAAATAAGAACATAAGATGTATTTAAATACAGGTCGGACACGGTTCTGGATGGGGCCCAACTGATAAATAAGAACATAAGATGTATTTAAATTACAAAATCTATATTCCGTTTTTCGGAGAAATTCCGATAAATAAGAACATAAGATGTATTTAAATATTTTAATTGCAGTTGCTCCGTCCTGGATGGTGATATGATAAATAAGAACATAAGATGTATTTAAATGCTCCAATGATATTTTTGTACCGATAATACTGTTTTGATAAATAAGAACATAAGATGTATTTAAATATGCGGACGCTCCAATATCCAGCCAGATTTCCGCTTAAGATAAATAAGAACATAAGATGTATTTAAATTCTCTTTCTGTGCTTCTATAATGACCTCCAGATTGATAAATAAGAACATAAGATGTATTTAAATAATCATACATCCCAATATATGCTCTATGACGGCAAAGATAAATAAGAACATAAGATGTATTTAAATTGGTATGTTTTACGGATTGTCCTTGTTGCATTGAAGATAAATAAGAACATAAGATGTATTTAAATACCTACGAAATCTACTGAAATGTACTTTCCCTGAGATAAATAAGAACATAAGATGTATTTAAATGTTTACCAGCAATTCCGGTAAACAAGGATTGAAATATGATAAATAAGAACATAAGATGTATTTAAATGGCGCACCCGTTCCGACAGAGCAGGAAGCTATTGGATAAATAAGAACATAAGATGTATTTAAATAAGCATTAAAAATTACAATTGATATAGGCGAACAAGATAAATAAGAACATAAGATGTATTTAAATCAAGAAAGGGAATGTGATATTTATTTAAGCATGGAAGATAAATAAGAACATAAGATGTATTTAAATCATTATCAACCACGCCCTGAGAGCTGTCTTTGAAGGATAAATAAGAACATAAGATGTATTTAAATTAAAAGAGCCCACATTTAAAGAGGTATATGAAGCGATAAATAAGAACATAAGATGTATTTAAATGTGCACTTCTTCTAACCAGCCAACTAAAAGTAACGATAAATAAGAACATAAGATGTATTTAAATGACCCGAAGGTAAGTGATATAGATATCCGTGCAGGGATAAATAAGAACATAAGATGTATTTAAATCTAGTTCTTTGGGAATTGTGACAAGCGTAGATACTGATAAATAAGAACATAAGATGTATTTAAATTGGTTGCATTTTTCCGGTATCCATGCGCCGGATGCGATAAATAAGAACATAAGATGTATTTAAATCATCCGACCGCCCACTTACAAAGTGGGACAGACTGGGATAAATAAGAACATAAGATGTATTTAAATAGTTTTGAATGAAGAAATCCCACTTTTCTCCACCGTGATAAATAAGAACATAAGATGTATTTAAATTTTTCTGCTTCTTCGGTACCGGGCGAAGGAGGTTTGATAAATAAGAACATAAGATGTATTTAAATACCACAAACTTATATGAAATTACATCCGCGCTTGCTGATAAATAAGAACATAAGATGTATTTAAATTACCTTTCCAGAGAGGTAATCTTAATTCCGTAATTACGATAAATAAGAACATAAGATGTATTTAAATTCTAATGGCATACGTCCAGTTTCTACTCTAACCTGATAAATAAGAACATAAGATGTATTTAAATGCCGGCGGAAGAAATGAGAAAGCAGTTATGGCTATGATAAATAAGAACATAAGATGTATTTAAATTTTTTTCCTCCTTAAAATGCTGAACGTTTAAATTCCGATAAATAAGAACATAAGATGTATTTAAATAGTTTTAAGCATCTTTCTTCCTCTAGTTTTTTCTTAGATAAATAAGAACATAAGATGTATTTAAATATGTTAATCCTTGCGTCCTGGTCATACTCTTCGCGATAAATAAGAACATAAGATGTATTTAAATTCGGTCAGAATAGAATCATTGAACTTACAAGAGAATGATAAATAAGAACATAAGATGTATTTAAATTAAACCTAAAGCAATACATTACCACTGGGTATATCGATAAATAAGAACATAAGATGTATTTAAATTGGTTCTGCCACACTCTGGGCACTTTACAATACCGATAAATAAGAACATAAGATGTATTTAAATCCTCTTTCTTGTTGATAAACAAATCATACAACACTGATAAATAAGAACATAAGATGTATTTAAATACGAAGTGCATAAACATAAAGAGGTAAATCCTACAGATAAATAAGAACATAAGATGTATTTAAATCCATATCATTATCCTCTGCCGTATTATCTAACCTCTGATAAATAAGAACATAAGATGTATTTAAATTTTTGCCACTCCTTTCTCCCCTCAAAAGAGGGGAGGGATAAATAAGAACATAAGATGTATTTAAATGATATGATTTATGGAGAAGATGCGAAAATCGGGCAAAGATAAATAAGAACATAAGATGTATTTAAATTCAAAGAACTGAAAAACCTTGGAAAGTTAAAAGGGATAAATAAGAACATAAGATGTATTTAAATAAAATGGGTGAACTCCTTATCTTCTACTGTAAGTGGATAAATAAGAACATAAGATGTATTTAAATCCAAATGCAGCACGAGATTTATTTAAGGATTCTCGATAAATAAGAACATAAGATGTATTTAAATGAATAAACACACGAAAGGAGAAACAAATGGATGGGTGATAAATAAGAACATAAGATGTATTTAAATATCAAAAGCTTTCTTTCCTCGTTTATCCACGCTGGGATAAATAAGAACATAAGATGTATTTAAATTTTCTTCTTCCATTTCCGCTGAACCGCTTGTAATTGATAAATAAGAACATAAGATGTATTTAAATACATGTAGTGGCTCTTATGGAAATACAACTGCAAGATAAATAAGAACATAAGATGTATTTAAATAAATATATTGATATTGTTACATTTACTTTATCCATAGATAAATAAGAACATAAGATGTATTTAAATTCACTTCTGCCCATGCCCAGCTCCAAGACAAGTATGATAAATAAGAACATAAGATGTATTTAAATGTTTTGAAGTCACTGTCTGAAACTTTTGCTTCATTGATAAATAAGAACATAAGATGTATTTAAATGCGCCTACACCTTTTAATGCAAGAGGTGGTTATCACGATAAATAAGAACATAAGATGTATTTAAATTGGTGGAGGAAAGACATATACTTGCTTAAGAGATTGGATAAATAAGAACATAAGATGTATTTAAATGGTTTTTACCCCAGCAGGGTATGACATTTACTACGATAAATAAGAACATAAGATGTATTTAAATTCTCCTTTATTTTGTTTTCTTGATATTTTTCATACGATAAATAAGAACATAAGATGTATTTAAATCTCCGTCTTTTGTAACACCTACACGGGTAATAGAGATAAATAAGAACATAAGATGTATTTAAATGCGGAAATTACATTGTAGATACGAGAAAATTAAAAGGATAAATAAGAACATAAGATGTATTTAAATCAAGATTTGCATCTTCCATAGCTTTGGTCTGGTCGGATAAATAAGAACATAAGATGTATTTAAATCATTTATAATACGCTCTAACACGTCCATATCCGCGATAAATAAGAACATAAGATGTATTTAAATAACAATTCCGGACAAGCAAAGAAAGCCCGGAATATCGATAAATAAGAACATAAGATGTATTTAAATCAACATTGTAGTATCCAAAGAATACATTTATGAAGATAAATAAGAACATAAGATGTATTTAAATTCAGTTACAGAAATACATGTCCAGCACTCTTTTCAAGGATAAATAAGAACATAAGATGTATTTAAATCATCAAAAGGAGACGGGTTGGACTTTGCTGTGGAGATAAATAAGAACATAAGATGTATTTAAATGTTGGAACTACCAAAATAAATGTGGTGGTCCTCTACGATAAATAAGAACATAAGATGTATTTAAATAGACGGAGACGGAACATGGGAACCCTACACAGGCGATAAATAAGAACATAAGATGTATTTAAATAGACGGAGACGGAACATGGGAACCCTACACAGGCGATAAATAAGAACATAAGATGTATTTAAATTTGCCAATCCATAACATTTCGTCTTTTGCCATGTATCGATAAATAAGAACATAAGATGTATTTAAATTGTACCACAAAATTGCCTGCTGCACATACTGCATAGATAAATAAGAACATAAGATGTATTTAAATATGCAGAATTACAGGATGTCTGGGCACAGGGCGGTGATAAATAAGAACATAAGATGTATTTAAATAGTTGTAAAAGAGAGAAAAGTATTCTCTCTTCCTGATAAATAAGAACATAAGATGTATTTAAATCGAATATCCCACCTAAGATTTTAACCATTTCCTTCAGATAAATAAGAACATAAGATGTATTTAAATTTATGGAAGGAAAGAATACTGTACAAATAAGAATTGATAAATAAGAACATAAGATGTATTTAAATGCCGTTTTGCAAGAAATCAGGAGGAGTCCATAGTATAGATAAATAAGAACATAAGATGTATTTAAATTAACTGTCGTTCACAGCTCCGGTAAAATACAGAGCGGATAAATAAGAACATAAGATGTATTTAAATTCATAGCAGCAATCTTTAACATTCCATACTTTTTGATAAATAAGAACATAAGATGTATTTAAATTCAAATCCAATTTCTCTTAAATAGGCGTTAAATTCGATAAATAAGAACATAAGATGTATTTAAATGAAATATATTAAAAACGCCTATGATACTTTTTCTGTGATAAATAAGAACATAAGATGTATTTAAATCGGCCACAAAAAAGTAAAAAGGGTAATCCAGCCTTGATAAATAAGAACATAAGATGTATTTAAATTACCAATCTGTGGATTTAGCACCAGTGATAGTAATGATAAATAAGAACATAAGATGTATTTAAATTCATAGCAGCAATCTTTAACATTCCATACTTTTTGATAAATAAGAACATAAGATGTATTTAAATTATTTAGTTGCTACTGTACCGTATTCCACCATAATGATAAATAAGAACATAAGATGTATTTAAATTCTAGTCGAGAAAGCATACTAATATAACGCTTTTTAGATAAATAAGAACATAAGATGTATTTAAATCCAATATCATAATATCATGAAAGTAGGTTGATTTGATAAATAAGAACATAAGATGTATTTAAATACCGGTTCTTTTCCCTGAGTTAGTATCCTAATTATGATAAATAAGAACATAAGATGTATTTAAATTCTTGTTTTTCTCTGTCTATAAGGTATACTTATCTGATAAATAAGAACATAAGATGTATTTAAATTCTAGTCGAGAAAGCATACTAATATAACGCTTTTTAGATAAATAAGAACATAAGATGTATTTAAATCCAATATCATAATATCATGAAAGTAGGTTGATTTGATAAATAAGAACATAAGATGTATTTAAATACCGGTTCTTTTCCCTGAGTTAGTATCCTAATTATGATAAATAAGAACATAAGATGTATTTAAATCCATTTTGTTTCACCCCCTCACGAAATTTAACAGGATAAATAAGAACATAAGATGTATTTAAATTCGGTTACAGAAATACATGTCCAGCACTCTTTTCAGATAAATAAGAACATAAGATGTATTTAAATTTTTAAGTATTTGTTTTTTGAGCTCTTCGTTTGTGATAAATAAGAACATAAGATGTATTTAAATGGGACAAGGAGACAGGAAGAAAATACAGGAGGTGAGTGATAAATAAGAACATAAGATGTATTTAAATAATTAAAGTATCGTTCGGCAGCTGTGCCCCTTTGCGATAAATAAGAACATAAGATGTATTTAAATTCTTCGGAAACAGCTTGCAAGCAGAACAAAAGTTTGATAAATAAGAACATAAGATGTATTTAAATGATGCAAATGTAAAGAGGCTGTATTTTAAAATCCGATAAATAAGAACATAAGATGTATTTAAATAAATCCATAATGCTTCTACAACCATTTCCGCTTTTGATAAATAAGAACATAAGATGTATTTAAATAATTTCCCCAGAAAAAGCAAGAGTCGAAGGTTACGGTGATAAATAAGAACATAAGATGTATTTAAATCATGGAACAGTTCATCAAACCGGAGCTTTTGATTCGATAAATAAGAACATAAGATGTATTTAAATTATTTTCGATGCCGTTTCCAGTAATGGTGTGGTTTGATAAATAAGAACATAAGATGTATTTAAATGGAGTGGAAGTGCTTGTAATTAGAGACAAGGAGACGATAAATAAGAACATAAGATGTATTTAAATTAGAAAAGATTGTCTATAAAAAAGAAGAAGAAATGGATAAATAAGAACATAAGATGTATTTAAATTTCGTTGATGAAGCAATATGCGAAGAATGTGATTACGATAAATAAGAACATAAGATGTATTTAAATTCGATAAAACACAAAGATTATGAATGTATAACAATGATAAATAAGAACATAAGATGTATTTAAATAAAATGCTTTGAAAATTGGAGTGCTGGAAATGGCTGATAAATAAGAACATAAGATGTATTTAAATTTGATTTCTGCGTGTGCTCTAAGACCAACCACATCGATAAATAAGAACATAAGATGTATTTAAATTCCAGCCTCTTTTCGTAGTCCTCTACAAGTGGTATTAGATAAATAAGAACATAAGATGTATTTAAATTGCTTAGCAAATAGATGTCGTAAATATTGTTTCCGATAAATAAGAACATGAGATGTATTTAAATGGGAAGAAACGAGACAAGACCCATACGGAACGGTGATAAATAAGAACATGAGATGTATTTAAATTGGTTCATCTGATGAAACACATCACGAAGTTGTGGATAAATAAGAACATGAGATGTATTTAAATAATTGTAGGATAAGTCCCTGGCGGTAATGCTTTTACGATAAATAAGAACATAAAATGTATTTAAACGAGAAAGTCTTAAATGAGATTAAAAAACTTCGTTTGGTAAGTAAAAACATAAGATATCTTTAGTAATGTAACTGTTATATTTCGCATATCACATTTTGTTAATAAATAGGAACATAGGAAATAAATACAAATATTTGGTAACAGTGTTAAAAGTGGCAGCGGGACTTGAACCCGCACGTGGTTATGATGCAGACAGAATGAAATTAAAAAGAGTGTTTGTCATATAAATGAGAGTAATGCTAGAAGATGTTGCATTGTGTAAAAAAATGCTAGAAATTTATCTGCAAAATATGGAGACTTACTGATTTCAGGCATTTAAAATCAGTAAGTCCTTATATTTTCCAATAAATTTATCAACATTTATCAAGTGGTGACAGCCCCAACGGCAACGGAAACCAGTTACAATTTTCCGGCAACTGTGTTTCATCCAAAATTAAGCTGTGATTAGGAGAGAATAAAGATAAAATACTCTCAAAAGAAGAAAATTCCAAATCCGATTTTTCTTCTGAATTTTTTATTTGCATAACGGAAGGAATTCCGTTATCTACTTGAATTTTGAAGCTTCCATGCCCTTTTATCGTAAAATTCCAACTTCCGGAGCTCAAAGGGATGTAAGAAGCTTTTACATTTAAGAAAAATTCTAAAACCTTAGGATAGTCAAAAATCATATAATTATCATCCAAAGATATGGAAAATGACTCAAAAAGTTGGGTACACCCTTTAAACAGGTGGGAGTCGTAGGGGGAAACTCTTAGGAACAGCTCCTTTGAATTACTTTCTGTCAGGCATTTTTCCAGCGAGGTAAACAACAAAGTTTCATCGGTTAAATACATTTCTAAGATATGGTTTCCCTGAAGGGCAGCATATCCCTTACACATCTGATTTTCCAAGACAGCATAAAGTTTAGTATTCCAGCTTTTCATAATAGAAAGGAAATCTTCGGGATTTCTTTTGACAAACAATAATTGATTTTCCTGTATTTCCTGAATTTTAGCCAGTAAAGGAGTTTCCTCGTTCTGAATTAGACAGAGGTTAATGTCCCGTTTGGGAAATCTTTCACGGCAGTGGCGAAAATTATCTGAGGTCAGGCAATATTGGAAAGTAATGCCGCCTTTTTCATATCCATAGTATTGATAGCGGTTTCTGAGACCGGAAAGCGTGCTCATAGAAATATTATTCTTTTTCATGTCCTGAATTGCCATGTGCATCAGTTTACGCATGTAGCCTTTTCCTCTGGAATAAGGATGAACGGAAACACTGCCTACGGTAGCGCAGGTGATGGTTTTATTACCGCAATATAAGGTAACAGGAACAACGCATACACAGGCTTTGATTTCTTCATTTTCTAAAGCAAGATAGTGAATAGATTTTTGTTCCTGTCCTTCTTTATAGATTTTGGGAAGAAGCTGACGGAAATCATGAGGACAATGTGACATACTGAATACCATATTAAGAAAATCGAGAATATGAGGAAAATCCTTCGGAAGCGCTTTTCTGTAAGTAATCATAATAACCTCCTTGCTTGATGAGCGAAATAATTGTTAAAAAGATAGATAAATGTTTCTGTATTTTAGCATATATTACAGCATCATACAATTAAGTATGCAATAAAATTCGTGATTGAAGGAACAAAAGCTTGATGCTATAATGAATTTCGAAATTAAGCTTTGGAATTTGCTGTACAGGGGAGGAACTAAATGAAAAAGAAAGCTGTTTTACTATTGTCTTGCAGCATACTGTTGGCTTTGGCAGGATGTGAGAAAAAAGAAGATATAAAAACAGAGGTTGTAAATATTTATAAGCTTAACCCCGATAACGGAGTGTACATAACGGAAGCAAAAGAGTGTCAGACATTAAATGAAACAGTTCTATGGGAATTGTTAAAAGAGAATGAAATTGTTCCCACAGACAGCGAGATTTTGTCTTTTCAAGTAAGCGGAGACAAGCTTGAACTGGATACAGATACTGTGTTCGGGGATTGGCTGAGAGGCTTTGGAACTGCCGGAGAAAGAGAAATTGTGGGCTGTATTGTAAACACATATCTGGACTCATATAAATCCGAAGAAATCAAAATTACAGAAGAAGGACAGACATTAATTACCGGTCATGCAGAATATGCAGAATATTTAAGAAAATTTGAATAAAATAGGAGAGAACAAATGAAAAAGAAGTTAGCCAAGTGGGCTGTTACGATGCTTGCAGGAGCGATGCTTGCACTGCCGGCAACAGGAAGTACAGTAAGTGCATCAAGTGAAGCAAAATCTCAGGTTCAAGAAGAAACAAAAACGATTGAAAATGAACTGAATTATATTTATATCGATGAAGCAGAATTAGACGTGGGAGCTATGCAAAGTGTTGTTCTTTCATGGGGAGAAAGCACATCGGATATTCGGAGTATAGATTTAGTAGTGGAGAATGAAGATGGCTCACGAACTGTTTTAAATTCCCAAAAGAGAGTGGACAACCTCTTCTTATATGAGCATAGCTTTGAACAAGGAGCTTATCATGTGGCAGAGCTGAGTGTTACAACAGACTTGGGTACAAAAACTTTTACAGCAGAAGACCTTGAAATCAACGCTTATTTTGGAGTGGGTGAGAAGGTTAACGATAGTGTTAAAAGTGATTACATAGAAATGGAAAGTCAATCCGGAGAAGAGGCAGTTGTTACAATTGAAACAGCGAATGCAGCAACTGTTGAAAAAAATGTTGCAGATGCACTTTCTGAGCAGGCAGTACCGTTTGATAAGAATAAAAAGGAGAGGAGCAATTCAAATTTAGTTATTGTGCTTGATCCCGGACATGATGCCAGCAAACATTCAGGAGCAACTGCTAATGGTGTCAGAGAGGAAGTTGTAACCTTAAAAATTGCAGAGTATTGTAAGGAAGTATTGGAGCAGTATTCAAGTGTATCTGTGTATATGACAAGAACAGACGGAAATTGTCCATATCCTGATACGAACAGCATCGATGATATCCTGAAACGTGTAGAGTGGGCAAAAACAAAGGATGCTGACGTATTTATCAGCTTTCATATCAATTCTTCGGTTTCCGGTGCAGCGCAGGGAGCAGAAGTATACTATCCGCAGGGAGAGGAAAATGCACAGGAGCTTGCGAAGGATATTGTAGGTGAGCTTGCAAAATTAGGACTTAAAAATCGTGGAGACAAAGGCGATGACAGCTATGCAGTAATCAGACATTCAAAGCGAAACGGTTTTCCGGGATTGATTATTGAGCATGCGTTTGTTTCAAATGTATCAGATGCAAAATGGTTTCAAACAGAGGAAAATCTTAAAAAATTAGGTGAAGCAGACGCCGCAGGAATTATCAAGTACTATGGCCTTACAAAAGATAAAGGTAAGTGGGAGTTTACAGGTGAGCATTGGAAATGGAAGGAAGGAAACGGAAAATATGCAACAAGTACATGGAAATCCATAGACGGCGTATGGTATTATTTTGATGCAAACAGCAACATGATAACAGGCTGGCAGCAGATTGGCGGAATATGGTACTATATGAATAGCAGTGGAGCCATGACGACAGGTTGGCAGAAAATCGGTGGAACATGGTACTATATGAACAGCAGCGGAGCGATGCAGACGGGTTGGCAGCTTATAGGCGGAACATGGTACTATATGAACGGAAGCGGAGCGATGCAGACCGGCTGGCAGACTATTGGAAATCAGACATACTACTTAAATGAAAGTGGAGCTATGGCAACCGGCTGGAAGCTTGTTGAGAATGTATGGTACTATTTTAACGGCTCAGGTTATTTGTTAAAGGGTGAGCAGACCATTGCAGGAACAAAATGGTATCTTGATGAAAATACAGGAGCATTATATACCGGCTGGCATTATACGGCTGGCAAATGGTATTATCATACAAGTGAGGGATTGAAGCAAACAGGTTGGCAGAAAATCGGTGGAACATGGTATTATATGAACGCTGACGGAGTGATGACAACGGGTTGGCAGCTTATAGGCGGAACGTGGTACTATATGGACGAAAGCGGAGCCATGACAACGGGCTGGCAGCAAGTTGGCGGAACATGGTATTATATGGACGGAAGCGGAGCGATGCAGACGGGTTGGAAGCTTTTAGGAAATCATTGGTATTATATGAATGGAAGCGGAGCAATGCTCACAGGATTTCAGGCCATTGGAAATGAAAAGTTTTATTTTAATGCCAGTGGGGAGATGCAAACAGGCTGGCAGTTTATCGATAATGTGTGGTACTATTTTAATACTTCCGGTTATCTGTTAAAGGGTGAGCAGACGATAGGAGGACAAAAATGGTATCTTGATGCAAACACAGGAGCATTATATACGGGGTGGCATTTTACAGATGGTAAATGGTATTATCATACAAGTGAGGGCTTGAAGCAAATCGGTTGGCAGCTTATAGGCGAAACATGGTATTATATGGATAAAAACGGAGTGATGCAGACCGGCTGGCAGACTATTGGAAATCAAAAATATTATTTCGACGGAAGCGGAGCCATGGTAACGGGTTGGCAGCTTATCGATAACGTATGGTATTATTTTGAGAATTCAGGTGAATTGAATAATCAGCCGTCTTCAAAGCCGCCGGTAAATGATGCCATTAAGGTGTATTACGAAATAGCAGGAGACAGCTCTGTTACAGTAGAACAGATGGTGAACTATTATAAAAAGAGCGGAAAACCTTATCCTGCTGAAGCGTTAAAGGCAGGTGGAGCAGCCACAATTGAAGAATTCTGCCAAATTTATTATGAAGAATGTGAAACCGAAGGAATTAAGGCGGAAGTGGCATTTATACAATCTATGATTGAAACAGGATTTCTGCAATTTGGCGGAAGTGTAAAAATCGAGCAGTTTAATTTTGCGGGATTAGGGGCTACTGGGAATGGTGTCAGTGGTAATTCTTTTGAAAATGTAAGAATGGGTATTCGAGCACATGTACAGCATTTGAAATGTTATGCAAACACAGAGCCGTTGAAAAATGAATGTGTTGATCCCAGATGGGGAGCATGGCTTAGAGGAAAAGCGCCTTATGTAGAATGGCTGAGTATTCCTAATAATCCTAATGGAACAGGCTGGGCAGGAGATGCTGATTATGCTGCAAAGATTTTAAAAGGAATTCAAGACATGAAGAAAATTGAGGTATCGATGAATTAAATATTCCATTAGCAGGAGAGCATTAGAAAATCCTTTGAAAGGATTGCTAAATGCTCTCCTTTTTAATAAATAATTAAGATATATGGCAACAATACCATCTTGTAATCCGTTGTTTATAATAAGCTTGTAGTATGTTTGAATATGCGACAAACGAAAACAGTGTTCGTTATTTCTTGTAATTGTAGATTAAGATTTTGTCTGCTAAAATAGAAGCAATGAAGATAGATTAAAACAGGAGGGTGTTTTATGGAAAGTAAAAGAAAAAGTGTAACAATCATAGGAGGAGACGATGGACCTATAAGTATTTTTGTGGCAGGTTCAAAAGAAAGGAAAAGTTTTATAAGGAGTGTGAAATATCTTGTTTATAAAATACGGAGGATGCGGTTAGAAGAGCGTATTCAAGCGCAACCTCATACGATAAAGCAGGTTATTAGATTTATAATGAAAAAATATAATGCAAAAGAAATAGAACGCGATGATTTTTATTTAGAACATAAAAAGTATTTAAAACAGTTTTTAATTGAAGAATATAGACCGGAGCTTTTAAAAGAATTGCCTAAACCAGAATATCCCAAAGAAGCGGATAAAGACCAGTGGAGAGAGTTTCATGCGAAATATGAAGAATGGGCAGAAGGGGTGAATGAGATTTCAGAGAAGGATTTTCCAATGGATTTCCACGTATATAAAATCAAGTGTGCAGAAAATGCTTCCGTACAGATAAACATAGAAAAGGTAAATAAAGATTTAACTATTCGGTACAGCGGAGTAGGCAGATACATGAGGAGACTTCAAAAAATAGCAAACAGTATTTATAGATATTATGGTGTCACAGAGAAAGATATTGAACAGAAAACGGAGAGATACGAAGCCATGGTATGCTGTTTATGCCAACTGTGACAGAAAACTTGCATTTACCCCATAATTTCGGTATAGTATGTTCCAGAAAATAAACACAAAAGAGGAGAGCTTATGGTTTATACGTGGAGTGAATTATTTTGGATTTTTTATATCTATTCCTTTATCGGGTGGTGTGCAGGAGTCATTGCCAATGCCCTTCGCAGAAGACGGTTTGTAAATACGGGATTTTTGAATATTCCCCTCTGTCCGATTTACGGAATTATGGGAGTTGCTTATTGTATCTTTTTGCCGGAGCTGAGAAATAAGATTTTCTTCCTGTTTTTGGGAGGCTGCGTCATTGCGTTTATCATTATCGTAGTTACCGGTGCTGTTTTGGAAAAAGCATTTAACAGAAAATGGTGGGATTATAGCAAGAGACGTTTTCAGTTTCAGGGATATTTGAATTTTATTCATTTAATATTCTTTGGTGTCAGCGCTGTAATATGTATGCGTTTTATCAATCCCCTGCTGGTAAAATTGATGAGCTTTATTCCCGGACAGATATTATTGATTTTAGAGATTGTTTTCGGAGTTATTTTACTGGTCGATACCATTTGTTGTGTGACAACGGTGCTTCAGATTAAGCATACGATTAAGACACATAAGTTTGTAGACTATGTGCAGGGAGTTACAGAGAATTTCGGGAATGTGCTGACGAAGAAGGTGCAGCACAGAATGGAAAAGGCGTATCCGAATATTGAGAAGGAACGCATTATTGAGACTGAGGAACATAAGAAAGAGTCGAAGGTCTTTGCAGAGGGCTGTTGTTTTTATAAAATTGTAGGACTGTTTTTTATCGGAGCATTTCTGGGAGATATTACAGAGACGATTTTTTGTCGCATTACAGCCGGAAGATGGATGAGCCGAAGCAGTGTGGTATACGGACCTTTCAGTATTGTATGGGGACTTGGCTGTGCTTGCCTCACTGCATTTTTGTATAAGTATAAAGATAAAAGCGACCGTTATATTTTCCTATACGGAACAGTTTTAGGCGGCGCTTATGAATATATTTGCAGTGTGTTTACGGAGCTGGTGTTTGGAACGGTATTCTGGGATTACAGCAAAATTCCTTTCAATTTGGGCGGACGTATTAACTTGTTATTTTGTTTCTTCTGGGGAATTGCAGCAGTGGTATGGCTGAAAATTTTGTATCCTGTTTTCTCAGGATGGATTGAAAAGCTTCCGAAAAAAGGCGGTAAAATTATTATGTGGGCAGCGATTGTATTTATGATAATCAATATGTTGATTTCAGCTCTTGCCCTTTATCGCTATAATGACAGAATAGAAAATCCTGTTCCGAAAAATAATCTGGAAAAGATTTTGGACGAGCGTTTTGATGATGAGAGAATGGATAGGATTTATCCCAACGCAAAGAGAGGAAGATAAGAAATGTACGTCAATGAAATGACAGAGCTTATGAATATCTGCATGATTTATGACAATCATGGAAATGTATTGTTACAGAACAGAAGAAAGAAAAATTGGGCGGGAGTTGCGTTCCCCGGTGGACATGTAGAAAAGGGAGAAGCCTTAGTTCCTTCCGTTATCCGGGAGATAAAAGAGGAGACAGGCCTTGATATTAAGAATGTAAAGCTCTGCGGAGTAAAAGAATGGTTTAAAGAGGGTGTGCGCTGCATGGTATTCTTTTATAAAACAAATTGTTTTTCAGGAACGTTGCAGTCCTCTGAGGAAGGTGAGGTATTTTGGGCGTCGGCAGATAAGATTTCAGAATATCCCTTGGCAAATGACTTTGAGAATAATTTAGAATTGTTTTATTCCGAAGAAATCAGCGAATTGTTTTACGGAGCAGATGAAGCACGCATTTTGAAGAAATATTAAGGAGGTTTTTCAATGAGAGAATTATTAGTAGTTGTGGATATGCAGACAGATTTTGTAGATGGAGCTTTAGGCACAAAGGAAGCTCAAAAGATTGTGGAAAATGTGGTTTCTAAGGTGAAATCTGCTAAGGAATGTGGAAAAGATATTATTTTCACTATGGATACACATCAGGAAAATTATCCGGAAACCCAGGAAGGAAAGAAGCTTCCGGTTGCTCACTGTATCAAGGGAAGTAAGGGCTGGGAAATTATTCCGAAGCTTCAGAAATTGACACAGGATTGTATGATTTTGGAAAAACCTTCTTTTGGAAGCACACAGCTGGCACATATTGCCGCCAGAGGGCAGTATGAAAGAATTGAGCTGGTTGGACTGTGCACAGACATTTGTGTGATTTCCAATGCTATGATATTGAAATCTTCACTTCCTGAAGCTGAGATTTTTGTAGATGCGAATTGTTGTGCGGGGGTATCACCGGAAAGTCACAGGAATGCTTTAGAGGCAATGAAAATGTGCCAGATAGAAATATTGTAGAACCAATTGTAAACTCATGTAAAGAATGATAGAATATCGTATAAGAACAATCGTGTTGCAGGGTGGCTGACCTTCATTTTATGATACATAGAATGGGGGTGGTGCTGATGAAACATTTTGATTTTAAAGACCTTATGGCTTTCGGAATGTTTATTTTAGCATTACTGACATTCGTTTTTACGTTTTGTAAGTAGTGTTTTAAGCATAGAAAAACCACCCGTTGAACTTTGGCCGAGTCTCTGGGGTGGTAATCCATAGATTAAAAGGTCAACCCCTTGTGGGCGGTTGTTCTTTTTTCTTTATTATAAGCCGGAAGGAAAGATTTTTCAACTGCTAGTAATGATTAAATTAAAGATTTTTAGGGTTGCACTGCGGCGGAGCATTGTTATAATTATAGAAGCAATCCGCCGCAGGCAAAGAATTCTACAAATAGAACTCTTTCTATTGTTTTAGAAAAGTTATCTCAGCAGTGAACAGGTCAGCGTCTGTGGAAATATCCAGCCGTCCGCCCTGCAATTCTGTAAAGCTTTTTGCAATGGCAAGACCAAGCCCGCTTCCTTCTGTATTTCTGGACGCATCTCCTCGTACAAATCGTTCTGTAATCTCATTTGGATTGAAATTCAGCTCTGTGGCAGAGATGTTTTTCATAATGATTTTTACATGATTTTCTGTATTTTCCATAGTAATATATACTCTGGTGCGAGGCATTGCGTATTTTGTAATGTTTACAATCAGGTTTTCAAATACACGATAGGTTCTTTGGCTATCCAGAGGCAGGATAACCTTTTCTTCCGGAAGCTGCCAGCGGAAAAGTAAGTCTGTTGCGTCAATTTTATCTTGAAGCTCCAGTTTCACCTGACGCATAAGACTGACAATATCCACATCCATAATGTTTAAGGTGACAGTCTTGCTTGTTGCCTTGCTGACTTCAAATAAATCTTCAATTAAGATTTTTAAGCGGTTTGCTTTTGTATCCAGTATTTCCGTATATTTGCGTCTGTCTTCTTCTGATAAATCTTCTTTTTTCAAAAGGTCAACGTAAGTGATGATTGCAGTAAGCGGAGTTTTTAAGTCATGAGAAACATTGGTAATTAAATCTGTTTTCATTTTTGTACTCTTTACTTCCTCATCTACGGCTTTTTTAAATCCGGTCTGAATTTTTCCGATTTCGTCACGGAAGGGTTCAAAGATACCTAAATCTTCCGGAATTGTACCGTTTAAGTTGCCTTTTGCCAGTTCATTGGTTGCCTCTAAGAGAAGCCGGTACTGATCTTGGATTTTTCTTAAATATTTTCTCAGCAGGAAGAATAATACAACAGAGTAAACAATCAATACGCCAATTCCCCAGAACCAGAATAAACTGATGAAACCTAAAATAATAAAGTTGATTAAAATAACTTTGATTAAAATTTTGTTTGTATCGCTGCGAAGGTCAACGTGAAGGAGAGATTGAATTATTCTCTCTATTTGTTTTTTCATCCACGGATATATACGATAAACGAGAACGCTTTCTTTTATATATGTTTTCGGTCCGAGAACGAAAATTCTTCGGGCACATCCGGCAGTCCAGTAGCAGACAGTAAACACGCCAATCCAACCAAATAATCCCCATAAATATTGCAAAGTATTGGCAAGAAGCTCAGGAGAACCGATACTGGTCAATACATTGTAGATTGCTTGCTGACTGAGATTATCGGAGTTATATGCCACAGCCAGCGCCAGAACAATCACCGTACAGGACACGGCAAATACAATTTCAAAAGGAACTGCAAAGATTTTCTCTTTTTTCCATGTGAAAAATTTAAAAGACGGAAGAAGCAAAGCAACGATTGCTACAATTCCCATCAGGGTTGCCAGAACAGTAACTAAATCACCCTCGTGATTTCCCGTATAATAGTTAACTTGATGGATAAAACTAGAATTTGCGCTTTTTAACGCTTTTAAATTTTCTGTTGTCATGGCAAAATAGTAAATCCGGTTCTGTGGTTTTTGAAATTCTTTATTATAACCATAATCTTCATCATAATTAGAAGCCGGGTTGGACTTTGCGCTTTTATTTAAAACTTGTGAGGTGTTTGTCTGTTCATGGGAAATGAAACTGGTAAAGTTAATATTTCCGTTTTCTCCATAGCCGATTGCACCAAGAAAAGCATAGTCATCATCTGCATCTAAGACGCCATTTTTTTGGTAATCAGATAAAAGGGCAGATAAAGAATTTTCTGTTTTATCTGAACCACGGTTGCTGTCTATGATTTCTTTGCTTTGCCCATCTATAACTTCGTATTCAATATAAGGACGAAGGAATGTAAAACGAGAAGACCAGTCGTCGTACATATCATTTGTTACGTCAGCAGCCCATTGCCAAGGCTCGTCATAAGAATAATCATCTTCATCAACATTCCCATCCCCATGGTCTTCATAAGGGAAAAAGATGTCAAAGGGCATCATTGTTGTCTGATTTTCACCCTGTATTTCCTCTGCGTGAAGCACATAGCTGCTTTCTACCAGAAGATCCGGCAGGTTAGATGCTGAAAACGGAAAATTGTATCCGTCAGCACCTCTTTGCTGCTTGATGTAATGCGGTCTTATAACCATCATTGCCAGAGAAGGCAAGAGTATTACAAGAGCGATAATAATAAGAGTTATTTTATGATAGTTTTTCGATTTTATATCCAACTCCCCACACCACCTTTAAATATTTTGGTTCCTTCGGATTAATCTCGATTTTCTCACGAATATTTCTTACGTGAACCATAACGGTTTCTGTGTTGATTGCCCGTTCATTCCATACACGTTCATAAATTTCGTCAGCTGAGAATACTCTGCCCGGATTTTTTATAAGTAACAGAAGAATTTTAAATTCCATAGGAGTCATTTTTACAGGTGTATCATCTACCCGTACTTCAAAAGTATTTTCATTGACTTCCAAACCGCCGATGGTATAAATGGCGTCTGTATGTTCACTTTCCTTTGCCTGGAGTTTTTCCATAAACTTGCGGTATCTGCGCATCTGTGAATTTACCCTTGCCATAAGCTCCATAGGAGTAAAAGGTTTTGTAACGTAATCATCTGCACCGATGTTCAATCCCATAATTTTATCTACTTCTTCAGATTTTGCAGAGAGCATAATTACAGGAAAATCGTGTTTTTCTCTTAACTTGATGGTCATGGTAATACCATCCATGCGAGGCATCATAATATCTACAATGGCAAGATGAATTTCTTCTTTTTCTAAAACCTCCAGCCCTTCTATTCCGTCTGCAGCCATGAAAACTTCATAGCCCTGACTTTTTAGGTAGATAGCAACGCCTTCACGAATATCCTTGTCATCTTCTACAATTAAGATATGATTCATTTCCATGATGTTTTCTCCTGTTCCTCTGTCTGTAACAGATATTAAAATATAAATATAAAAAGTGATGTGTAAAAAAATATAAGAATTTCTAAAGAAAACCTTCGCAAATTATATAGTACAAAATGCGAAGGCCTTAAATATTATTTCTGAAAGAATTCTTTGATTTTGTCCAACCGAGTAGTCATACTTGCCAACATAAAATCTAAAATTATCAGTGCTGCCATGGATTCTACTACCACAACGGCTCTTGGAACAATAATCGGATCGTGTCTTCCGTGAATTTCAATTTCAATATTTTCTCCCTGACGATTTACAGTCTTTTGTGGGGCTGCAATAGAAGGAGTTGGTTTAAAGGCAGCGCGAAATACAATGTCGCAGCCATCGCTCATTCCCCCTGTAATACCACCGGAATGGTTGCTGTATTTTTGGCGGCAGCCCTTTTCATCTACATAGTAGCCGTCATTATTCTGTAAACCTGTAGAGTCTGCAACATTCATACCATCTCCGATTTCAAAACCTTTTACAGCTCCAATCGAGAAGATTGCTTTTGCAAGAGCAGCATCCAGCTTTTCAAAAGCAGGTTCACCAATTCCGGCAGGAACACCGCTTATGATACACTCCACCATACCTCCTGAAGAGTTACATTCCTTCATACATTGCTCAAGGTAATTCTGTGCTTTTTCGGCTGCATGAGCGTCCGGCATGTAAAGAGGATTTTTCTGAATTTCTTCTTTGTTAAAGTTATTTGGATTAATTGTTACAGGGCCTATGGCGCTGGTATAGGCACAGATAGAAATCCCCAGTTCTTTTAAAAGCTTTGAAGCCACAGCACCGGCAGCAACTCTGCCAATGGTTTCTCTGCCTGAGGAACGACCACCTCCGCGATAATCACGAAAACCATATTTGATATCATAATTTAAGTCTGCATGACCGGGACGGTAATACTGTGCGATTTCACTGTAATCTTTGGAACGCTGGTCTTTGTTGTGAACCATCAAAGAAATCGGTGTACCGGTAGTTTTTCCTTCAAATACACCGGACAAAATTTCTACAGCATCATCTTCCTGGCGTTTAGTTGTATAACGGGATTGTCCCGGCTTTCTGCGATTAAGATATTCCTGAATATCTTCTTCACTAAGAGGAAGACCGGCAGGACATCCGTCAATGATAACACCAATTCCTTTTCCGTGGGACTCTCCCCAAGTACTTACACGGAATATATTTCCTAATGTAGAACCATACATAAATAACCCTCCCCTAAATTAAAAAACAGTGTAAGCTACAACGGCGGCAATTGCCTGCAAAAGCAGTATAACAGGAAGCCCTATGGTAAATTTTGGATGTTTCGTTTTATGACGGAACAGGCGCATGCCACAGATAGCTCCCAGAGAACCGCCGCATACTGCAATACCTAAAAGTGTGTTTTCTGATATTCTCCATTGATGCGTTTTCGCTTTTTGTTTGTCAATACCAAAGCAGATAAATGCCAGTATGTTGACAGCGACTAAGTACATCATAATATTTTTAACAATCAATTTTTTACTCCTTTGTGCTTGTCAGATTGATTTCACCTGCAAGATTTTTGTAGAACATTTCTTCAATCTTTTTTCTTTCCCAGTGTTTTCCTAAAATCCACATAACTTTTGTAACAACTGCCTCTGTGCTCATGTCATAAGCTTCAAAGACACCCACTTCCAGAGCAGCTTTTCCTGTTTCATAGAGGGAAAGATTGCTTCCTTCATAAGGACACTGGCTTTTCACAACCACAATCATTCCTTTTTGGATAACATCTCTTAAATCATTCATAACTTCAGAAGACAGGGAAGGAATTCCACCCATTCCAAAAGCTTCAATAATCAGTCCGCGATAGCCCTGTTCATAAAGAAATTGAAAAATTTTTCCGTCAAATCCGGGAACCAATTTAATAAGGAAAACTTTTTCCTCTAAACGACGTTCCAGCACACAGCTTCCGGTAGGTCCGGGAATGTAAGAACGCTGAATGTCCAATCCACGGGAATTGATTTCGCCCACATAAGGATAGTTAATACTTTCAAAAGCATGAAAACTGGTAGTACGTACCTTGGAAGCTCTTGTTCCCAGAATGACTTTGCGATTAAAGGCAAGGAAAATGCCAGGCATTCCACTTCCTGCCATGTGGATGGCACAACGGCAGTTTTCTACGGCATCTGCCAGAGGATTTAAAATAGAAAGCTGGCTGCCGGTAATCACCACTGGGATTGGAATATTTAAAAGCATAAAAGACAGGGCAGAAGCTGTGTAGGCCATAGTATCTGTACCATGAAAAATAACAATTCCATCATAAGAGGTATATTTTTCATAAATGGTTTCTGCCATAGTCTGCCAGTTGGAGGGTTGTATATTCGCACTGTCCAACTGGAAAAGTTCGTAAAAATCTACATCATATAAATTGGTGATATCTGAAATATAAGATAAGATATCATTGCTGGAGAGCCCGGGAACCAGCCCTTTTTCATTTTGCACACAGGCAAGTGTGCCACCGGTGGTAATAATTAAAATTTTCTTTTTCATTATTTTTTGCTCTCCCAGCGTCCGGAAGCACCGCAGGGAAGTACCAGATTTGTCTGGGTAACAGGAAGACCGATTTCCTGTGAGTCTACGGTACCGTTGAATTTCTTTAATTCTGTTGCAAGCATATAGGTAAGTACAGCAGGAGCAAGTCCTGTTGTATAAGAATTTACAAGGAAAAACAGCGGTTCATCAGAGAGTATCTGTGTACATAGTTTAATCAGGGGATGAATGGCATCCTCGATTTTCCAGATTTCGCCTTTCGGACCTCTGCCGTAAGAAGGTGGGTCCATAATAATGGCGTCATATTTGTTACCTCTGCGAATTTCTCTTTCTACAAATTTTACACAGTCATCCACCAGCCAGCGAATAGGCGCATCTTTTAATCCGGAAGATACTGCATTTTCCTTTGCCCATGCTACCATTCCTTTCGAAGCGTCTACGTGAGTAACGGCAGCGCCGGCAGCAGCAGCGGCTAAAGTTGCACCTCCTGTGTAGGCAAAGAGATTTAAAACTTTAATAGGGCGACCTGCGTTTTTAATTTTTTCAGAAAACCAGTCCCAGTTGGCTGCCTGTTCAGGGAAAAGTCCTGTGTGTTTAAAACTGAAAGGTTTTAAGTTAAAAGTCAGGCTTTTATATTGAATGGTCCACTGTTCAGGTAAATTAAAGAATTCCCATTCTCCACCGCCTTTTTTGCTTCTGTGATAGTGACCGTTCATGTGTTTCCAACCTTTGTGTATTTTTGGGGTGTCCCAGATAACCTGAGGATCAGGACGTACTAAAAGGTAGTTTCCCCATCTCTCTAATTTTTCTCCTTTTGAGGTATCTATGATTTCATAATCTTTCCATTGATCTGCAATCCACATATTTTAATCCTTCCTAATTACATAATTAATACAGGCTTCTTTATCTTACTTAGTATAGCAGAACGTCAAAGAGCAGGCAACAGCGGAATTTATTGAAATGAAAAGGACGAGATGATATGATTATTCATAACGAAAATCAAGGAGGGGAATATGCAGGAAAAAAGTATGAGACAAAATCTTTTCCTGATGTCACTGGCAAAGTTTTTGTCGGGATTTGCAGGTTATATTTACGATATTGGAATTGTCATTTATCTGTTTAGCCAAACAAAATCTGTAGCAGTTATAGGGGGATTTTTTATCTCTCAGTTTCTTCCGGCGTTGATTATTTTGTTTACAGGGAAGCTTATTGACACCCATAATCAGAAAATGCTTATGTTTTTGTCAAATTTGGCAAAGGCAGCCGTTTTCTTTTTACTTTTATTTGAAGCAAATATAGTTTTTATCTATGTAGCGACATTCTTTATGAACTTGCTTTTGGAGTTTGAGAGTAATACCACTCAGGCGCTTATGGCAAACCTTTTTGCAAAAGGCAATTTATTTAAAGCAGCTTCAGTTATCAACCTTTTGGACTCAGCATCTCTCATTCTGGCTCCTGTCTGTGCGTCTGTCATTGCAACAAACTTTAGTATTCAGGTTAATCTGGTAATTGATATTATACTGTATGGAATAACGGGATTTTTATATTTATTACTGCCGTCAGGTATATTGGGTAACATGGAGAAAGAGGAAAAGAAAGGATACGCATCCATTATAAAGAATAAAAGAATTTTATGTACGGTTCTTTTCTGGAACTTTTTTATGCTCTGTATCGGAATGGCATCACCTCTTGAAATCAGTATGATTGAAGATACCTTGGGAATGTCATCTTCATGGTATGGAATTGGAAATACAGTAGAGGGCATTGGAATGTTGCTTGCATCCGGTTTTGTTTTGGGCATTATTAAGAAATTAAAGCCGGAAAGTATTATTCTGCTGGGGCTTTTCAGTGCGGCTATGAGTTACGGGGTAATAGGAATTGCCGGAAATATAGGAGTATATCTTTTCGGTGCAGGACTGGTAGGAATAACTTCAACCTTTTGCCCTCTTGGATTTAAAACAGCGGTACAGATACAAAGTGAGACCAATCTGGTGGGGAGAACTTTTACAGCATCAAGGTTTACGATTTTAATTACCAGAATGATAGGATCTTTGCTGGTAGGAGGTATGCTTACTGTGTGGAATATAAGAGTGATTTATTATCTGCTGGCGGGATTTTTGGTGGTTACAGCAGTGGCGTATTATTTTGTAAATAGACAGAAGGAGTTGCTACATTAAGCGTATACCCGAGAATATCTATACACTTTACGCTTAGCCTGAGCTCCCCTTGAGCTTGTAATCTCAAAGAGAGCTCGACAAATTCGCTAAAACGTATAAATATTCCGGATTGCTGTTTTAATGAACAGCTCCTTACTGTACTAACGAGAAATATTATATTTTTTCAGAAGCGCTTTCAGTCCATCCGGAGTCTTCCCAAGTTCTTCCAGTTGGACTAAATCTCCGTTTTCCGCCAACTTTGCAATTAAAGTGCTGGTTTCTTCAATACCGTCTTCCCAAGCATCTTCAATCTCCATTTCTTTTGAATATCGTCTGACTCTGGCTGGATATTCTGAGTAATCGTGCAGGGACTTACACGTAGAAAGAAGTTCTTTGTTATGTCCCGGATTGATATTCAGCATAACAGCTTCAAGCTCTAATTTGGGAGTACCGTCTAAATGGGCTTCTTTTGTTAAAGCTGAGTAAATGTCCGATACATAAAATAAAAATCTCAGCGGCAAATTCGGGTTATAGGTAGATTGATGTTCGTAAAGAGAAAGTCTGGAGTCAATGAGGAAAGATACATCATTTTGCATAGACATATAAATGGCATTTTCCAAGGTGTTGATTTCCAGTTCTTCAGGATTTTCGTAGTGCTTTCCGGTCACAGCATTATATAAATCCAATAATTCCTTCTTATCCCTGTAAAGCATAGCAAAAATACGAGATTTAAACGTGCGGTTTACAGTAATTTCATTGTTTCCTTTGACCATATAAATACTTCCTTGAATGAAAATCGTGCAGGAGGCATCCTTTAATAAAGAAACCTCTCTGCTGTTTTGGGAATAAAAGCATTGAGATTTCTGTTTGAATAGAAAAGATTAGAAATAAGACGGGCTGAATCCTTAGAATTATAAGAAATATAATGCTTTTCCAATAGTTTACTATGCCGGAAATGCAACTGCAACAAGAAAAGACAATAATATATTTTCTTAGGACAGCATACACTGAGTTAAGATACAGGAGGTGCTGTCATGTATGAAAATTTAACCCACAAAGAGCTTTGTGAGGCTTTCCATACAGATGAGAAAAACGGTCTTACCGAAAAAGAGGCACAGAACCGCCTGCTTCGTGACGGAAGCAACACTTTAAAAAAAGCCAAAGAACAAACCGTTTGGGACAGGATACAAAATCAGATAAATGACCCGATGATTTTCATTCTTTTTCTGGCAGCATCCATTTCCATGCTACTGCGGGAATACAGCGATACCGGTATTATTCTTCTGGTTATTGCTTTGAACACCACCGTAGGGGTCATACAGGAAGGGAAAGCCAGAAAAGCTTTGGAAGCGCTGAAAAAAATGACAGCGCCGTCAGCTGTTGTAAAGCGTGACGGGATTTATCAAAGGATAGCGGCAGATAAGCTGGTAAAAGGAGACGTGGTAAAGCTAAAGGCAGGTAATCAGGTTCCGGCAGACATACGCCTTCTGGAAGTACAGGAGCTTGCCGCCAATGAGTCTGCCCTTACAGGGGAGTCTTTGCCTGTGATGAAATCCTGCGAGGTATTGAAAAAGGGGCTTCCCGTAGCAGAGAGAAAAAATACGGCATATATGTCCACGGAAATCAGAAAGGGCAGCGGCGAGGGTATTGTGGTTGCCACAGGAATGGATACAGAGCTTGGAAAAATCGCAGGAATGATTGAAGACACAAAGCAGGAAATGACACCTCTGCAAAAGCGTCTGGGAGATTTAGGGAAGATTTTAAGCATTGTGGCAGTGGCGTTATGTGCGGGGCTGTTTTTTATCGGAGTGATACAGCACAGAAATCTGTTGCAGATGCTGCTTCTGGCAATTTCTCTGGCGGTGGCTGCTATTCCGGAGGGGCTTCCGGCGGTAGTTACCATTGTCCTTGCACTTGGTGTGGCAAGAATGGTAAAAATCAATGCCATTATCCGCAGACTTCCGGCAGTAGAAACCTTAGGCTCCGTGGGTGTAGTGTGTTCTGATAAAACAGGAACCTTAACCGAGAATAAGATGACAGTGACGAAAATCTATGCGGATGAGAAAATACTCCCCGTGTCCGCAGTGAGGAAAAGAGAATTTCCTAAGCTTATGGAAGGATTTCTTCTATGTAACAACAGTATTCTGGGAAAGCAGGAAATCGGAGATGCCACGGAGCTGGCGCTTTTGCACACAGGAAGAAACATGGGATATGATGAAAAGAGATTGCAGCAGCAGTACCCAAGAACCTTCGAAATTCCCTTTAATTCCGAAAAAAAATATATGGTAAGCGTACATAAAGACGGAAATCATGAGACAGCCTATATAAAGGGTGCTTGTGACTATATTTTAAACCAATGTACTTACGTGGAAAATCACGGAAAAATCAAACCCATGACATTCATGGAGAAGATGAAAATCCGCAGAGCCATGGAGGATATGGCAAAGGAGGGACTGCGGATTTTAGCTCTTGCATATAAGGAAAGAGCGATAAGCAAAACAGAAAAAGCTTTAACGGAAGGGCTGGTTTTTGCAGGCATGGCAGGAATGATAGACCCGCCCAGAAAGGAAGCTGCAATTTCTGTGAAAGCCTTAAAACGAGCCGGTGTACAGGTGGCAATGATTACAGGTGATTACAAGGATACGGCATTTTCCATTGCAAAGAAAATCGGAATTGCAGATTGTCCGGAGCAGTGCATTACAGGACAGGAAATGGACGAGATGAGCGAAGCTGACTTGCAAAAGAAAATGAAGAACCTGCGTGTTTTTGCAAGGGTAACGCCGGCTCATAAAGTGAGAATTGTAAAAGGATTTCAGGACAATGGACAGATTGTGGCGATGACCGGTGACGGCGTCAACGATGCTCCTTCTCTGCAAAAGGCGGATATTGGTATCGCTATGGGTGAAAATGGCACAGATGCAGCGAAGAATGCGGCAGACATGGTGCTGTCCGATGATAATTTTTCTACTATTGAAAAGGCAATGGAGGAGGGCAGAGGGATTTATGTTAATATTAAGAAATCTATTTTGTTTCTGCTGTCCTCTAATTTCGGTGAGATTATTACCATGTTTGCGGCTGTGTTATTTCAGCTTCCAACGCCTTTAAAAGCAAGTCATATTTTGTGGGTGAATTTAATTACAGACTCTCTTCCTGCGCTGGCGCTTGGCATTGATAAAAATGATGCAAAGGCTTTGATGAGGAAGAAGCCACGAAATCCCCATGAAGGGCTTTTTGCACACGGAGGCTGGAGCTTTACTGTTTTCTACGGCGTTTTGATAGCGGTAATTACACTGTACGCTTTTTATCTGGGAGGGCAGACCTATGCCTTTACAGTATTGGGCGTATCTCAGCTTTTTCATGCTATCGGCATGCGGGACAGAGATAAATCCGTGTTTCGAATGAAGCATCTGGAAAATCCTTTTATGCTGGGAGCATTTTTTCTGGGCTTGGGACTTCAGTTAATGGTAACAGAGATACCATACTTTGTGCAGCTTTTCGGAACAGCCCGTCTTTCCTTACAGGAATGGTGTCTGCTTCTGGGTATTTCTGCAATTCCGCTGGTTGCTCATGAGCTTTTGCTTATTCCAAACAGAGTCTTAGGCATGAGGAAGAAACAGTAAAATGCAGGAAAAAACAGGAGAAGTTGCATATAAAAACAAAGAACACCTGTAAAAACACACAGAAACAAAGAAAAATGCAGGAAATACTTGACACTAAGTCATATATTAGCATACAATATGTAGAAATAAAAAAGAAAACATCAGGAGGAAAGCCATGACACCGTATAAAGAACTTAGTAAAGAGCAGTTACAGGCCATGAAGGCTGATTTAGAAAAACAGTTTGAAGAAGTAAAGGCAAAAGGATTAAATCTGGATATGTCCAGAGGAAAACCCTCCAAGCAGCAGCTGGAGCTGGCAATGGATATGCTGGAAGAATTAAAAAGTACAGACAAACTGAAATGTGAAACAGGAATAGACTGCCGCAATTATGGGCTTTTAGACGGTATTCCTGAGGCAAGACGCCTTCTGGGGGAAATGACAGAGGTATCACCGGAAAATATTGTGATTTTCGGAAATTCCAGTTTAAATGTTATGTTTGACACAGTTTCCCGCTCCATGACACACGGGGTATGTGGAAGTACGCCATGGTGCAAGCTGGATAAAGTAAAATTTTTATGTCCTGTACCGGGATATGACAGACATTTCCGTATTACAGAATACTTTGGTATTGAAATGATTAATGTTCCTATGACACCTACCGGACCGGATATGGATATGGTAGAAGAGCTTGTCAGCACAGATCCTGCTGTTAAAGGTATCTGGTGTGTGCCAAAATATTCCAATCCTCAGGGAATCACTTATTCTCCTGAAACTGTAAAGCGATTTGCCAATTTAAAACCGGCTGCGGAAGATTTTCGTATTTTCTGGGATAATGCTTACTGTATTCATCATTTATATGATGATAAACAGGACTTCCTTGTGGAAATCTTAGACCAGTGCGAGAAAGCGGGAAATCCGGATTTGGTTTATAAATTTGTTTCAACTTCAAAGGTAAGCTTTCCGGGTTCCGGTATTGCGGCAGTAGCAGCATCTGAACGAAATCTGAATGACTTTAGAAAACACATGTCTGTACAGACTATCGGACATGATAAGATTAACCAGCTTCGTCATGTACGCTTCTTCGGAGGTATTGTGGGCATGCACAAGCACATGAAGAAGCATGCCGAAATTCTTCGCCCGAAATTTGAAATCGTAGAAGATACACTGGAAAAAGAATTAAGCGGAGCAGAAATCGGAACATGGCAAAATCCAAGAGGAGGTTATTTTATTTCCTTTGATGCCATGGAAGGCTGTGCAAAAGCCATTGTAGCAAAGGCAGCTGAGGCAGGTGTGAAAATGACAGACGCAGGTGCAACTTATCCTTACGGAATTGACCCAAAAGACAGCAATATTCGTATTGCGCCAAGTTTTCCAACCGTAGATGAGCTGAAGCTGGCAACTGAAATTTTTGTGCTCAGTGTAAAATTGGTAAGTATTGACAAAATTTTAAGCGAAAAATAAATTTAAGAAGAAGGGAGAGGACGCTGAACAGAAACAGTGTCCTCTTTGTGCGTAATAAAATTGTTAATAATTCTTAATTGGTGAATTGGTAAAATTGTGTTATACTGGAACGCAACAGAAAGTTATGTTAGGGGTGAATGATATGGCAAAAAGAAAATCCAAGAAGAATAAATATAAGAAGATGAAGAAAATTCTGTTAGGAGTTTTGATTGGTTATGCAGTTCTTTTGCTGGGAGCATATTTCATAGGTGTATTTTATTATTCCAAGCATTTTTATCCCGGTTCCAAAATCAACGGAATGGATTGTTCGGGAAAAACCGTGGAAGAAGCAGAAAAATCCATGAAAAGCCAGATTGCAGGCTATATTTTGGTGCTGAAGGAACGAGGAGATAAGGTAGAGAGTATCAGCGCTTCTCAGATTGATATGAGATACATAGATGACGGCAAAATTGCGGAGCTTAAGAAGGAGCAAAATCCTTTCACATGGTTCTTTTCCTTTGCACGTAAAAAGGACTATACCATGTCTGCCACAACGCCATATGATAAAGAAGCAGTTTATGCAGCAATTGACGGATTAGCCTGTTTTCAGGAGGAAAACGTGGTACAGCCTGTTGACGCACATCTGGAGATAGGCGCAAACGGTTATGAAGTTGTTCCTGAGGTACAGGGAACAGCTCTTGATAAAGAGAAAGTGAAAGAGGCAGTAATAAAGACCATTGACGGCGGAGAAATTGAAGTAGATTTAGAAAAGGAAGGCTGCTATCTTGAGCCGTCCGTATTTGCAGATGATGAAAATCTTGCAAAACAGGCGAAACAGGGAAATGTATTTTTAGGTGTGACCGTTACCATTGATTTTTCAGACCGTCAGGAAGTTGTCAACGCAGAGATTATGAAAGACTGGCTGGTAACAGATGAGTCCGGTAATCTGGATTTGGATAAAGCTAAGGTAAAAGAGTATGTACAGCAGCTGAAATATGAGTATGATACCTTTGGCTCATCCAGACAGTTTACAACTGCAACAGGCAATACCATTACGGTAAAAGGCGGCGATTACGGTTGGGTAATTGCGCCTAATGATACCACAGCCAAGATTATTGATGCAATTAAAAGCGGACAGTCTCAGACCATTGAACCGGAATATACTTACCGGGGATATTGCAGAGATACCAATGATATTGGCGATACTTATGTGGAAATCAGCTTAAAGGAACAGCGTATGTGGTTCTTTAAGGACGGACAGCTGCTGGTAGATACGCCGGTGGTTACAGGAAATCACAACAAGGGCTACGACACGCATACCGGTGTTTACGCTATTATGTATAAGGAAAGAAATGCAACCCTGAAAGGGGAAGATTACAGCGCACCGGTAGATTACTGGCTGCCGTTTTATGCCAACACAGGTATCCATGATGCAGATTGGAGAACCACCTTTGGAGGAAATGAGTATATCAACAATGGTTCTCACGGATGCGTCAACACACCGCCAGAAAACGCAGAGAAGATTTTTAATAACATTGAAAAAGGCGTTCCGGTGGTGGTATATTAAAGAAAGAAAATTTGACCGATAAAAGGAGTTTATAATATGAATATTATAGTATTAGCCGGAGGAAACAGTACAGAAAGAGAAGTATCCATTGCGTCAGGACAGGGCGTATGCAAGGCTTTAAGAGAGCGTAATCACAAAGCAGTCCTCTTAGACCCATATTTCGGAGCTTCCCAGAAAGAAGAAAATCTGTTTCCGACAGAATATGACGTGGATAAAGTAGCAGATGCCATGAGAGAAATGAGCAGTAAATTAGAAGAGACCATGAAAACCCGCAAGGGATTTTTCGGACCGAATGTTCTGGAAATCTGCAAGGAAGCCGATATTGTATTTCTGGCGCTTCACGGAGCAAACGGAGAAGACGGAAAAGTACAGTCTGTTTTGGACTTAATGGGAATTAAATATACGGGTGCAGGCCCTTTAAGCAGCGGAATGGCAATGGATAAAGGGATTACAAAAATGGTGTTTGAAGCAAAAGGCGTTCCTACACCAAAGGGAATTACGCTGGAAAAGGGGAAATGCAGCAGCCAGTTTGCAGATTATGGAATGGGATTTCCTGTTATTGTAAAACCTTGCTGCGGAGGTTCCAGTGTAGGTGTTTGTATTGCAAACAATCAGACCGAATATCAGGCGGCATTATTAGAAGCCTTTTCCTATGAAAATGAAGTTGTAGTGGAGCAGTTTATTACAGGAAGAGAATTTTCCGTTGCTGTTGTAGATGGGAAAGCATATCCTGTTATTGAAATTGCGCCTTTACAGGGATTTTATGATTATAAAAATAAATATCAGGCAGGTTCCTGTGTGGAAACTTGTCCGGCAGACCTTTCCTCTGCACTGACCAAAGAAATGCAGAAATATGCAGAAATGGGATATAAAGCTTTAAATCTTCAGGCTTATGCCCGTTTGGACTTTTTAATGGATGATGAGGGGAATATGTATTGTCTGGAAGCAAATACTTTGCCGGGTATGACACCAACCAGTTTAATTCCGCAGGAAGCAAAAGCAATCGGAATGGATTACCCTCAGCTTTGCGAAAAACTCATTGAAGTTTCATTGAAAAAGTACCAATAGGAGGAAAGGCACCATGAAAAATCTTACCTTAAAAAATCTTGCATTGGCTTGTAACGGGACTTATGTAGGCCCCAAGGAAATGGAAGATAAGGAAGTGACCTGTATTTTCACAGACAGTCGAAAAGCAGAGGCAGGCGGCTTATTTGTTCCTATTAAAGGTGCGCGAGTAGACGCTCATGATTTTATTGAACAGGTAATGGAAAAAGCGGTATTGGCTACTTTATCGGAAAAAGATTTGGGAGAGAAGCCTTTTCCATATATTCTTGTAAAGTCTTCTCTTATAGCGGTGAAGGATATTGCAGAATTTTACTTAAAGCAACTTCAGATACCGGTAGTGGGAATTACAGGAAGTGTTGGGAAAACCAGTACAAAAGAGGTCATTGCATCTGTATTGGCACAGAAATACAATACATTGAAAACGCAGGGAAATTTCAATAATGAATTGGGTCTTCCACTGACAATCTTCCGTCTTCGTGATGAACATGAAATGGCAGTGTTAGAGATGGGAATTAGTGATTTTGGCGAGATGCACAGATTAGCAAAAATTGCCAGACCGAATACTTGTGTTATCACTAATATTGGATTATGTCATTTAGAATTTTTGAAATCCAGAGATGGAATATTAAAGGCAAAGACAGAGATTTTCGATTATCTTCAGTCAGATGACCATATTATTTTAAATGGTGATGATGATAAGCTGGTGACTGTTCAGGAAACAAAAGGAATAAAGCCGGTATTTTTTGGTGTAGAAAATCATCAGGGTATTTGGGCAGATGAGATTAAACCGGAAGGGTTAAAGGGGATTTCCTGCTGTATTTATGCAGGAGAAGAAAGTTTTTCTGTACTCATTCCTGTTCCGGGAAAACATTCTGTTTATAATGCACTTGCAGCAACAGCAGTTGGTTTGACCTATGGTCTTACCATAGAGGAAATTCGTAAAGGAATTGAAAGCCTTCAGTCTGTAAGCGGCAGATTTCATATTATAGAAGCACCGAATTATACAGTTATTGACGACTGCTATAATGCAAATCCAATATCCATGAAAGCATCCTTAGATGTGCTTACCGATGCGCTGGGCAGAAAGATTGCCATTCTGGGCGATATGGGAGAACTGGGTGCAGATGAAAGAAAGATGCACAAAGAAGTCGGAAAACATGCGGCAGAAAAAGAGATTGATGTTCTTTTATGTGTGGGAGAGCTTTCAAAAGATATGGCGGATGCGGCCGGGGAAGTAAATTCTAAGACTCAGGTCAGACATTTTGCAGATAAAGAAGCTTTGATGAAGGAGCTTCCGGAACTTCTGGAAAAAGGTGATACTGTACTGGTAAAGGCATCTCATTTTATGGAATTTGGGGAGATTGTGGAAAAATTAAGTTAGACATACGGTATTTTATATCTATGTGGTAATTCCTTGCGAAGCAGTATACTTTCTGTTATAATTTCGAAAGTGTGCATGGTTAAGGCATCATGTAAAATACTATAACGTAAGGAGGAAATGACACATGCTGAACAACATTTTAAGTGCAGTAAATGATTGGATGTATACGTATCTTTTATTATTTCTGCTGGTAGGAACGGGAATATATTTTACAATAAGAACACGTTTCGTACAGTTGAGATTATTAAAAGAGTCGTTTCATGTATTAAAGGAAAAAGCAGGAGAAGAAAACGGGAAAAAACAGGTTTCTTCTTTTCAGGCATTGATGATTTCCACAGCTTCCAGAGTCGGAACAGGAAATATTGCAGGAATTGCCACTGCGATTGCAGCAGGCGGAGCAGGAGCAGTTTTCTGGATGTGGCTTATGGCAGTCATTGGCGGAGCATCCGCTTTTATTGAAAGTACCTTGGCACAGGTTTATAAAGTGAAGGACAAAGAGGAATTTCGAGGAGGTCCTTCCTATTATATGGAGAAAGCGCTTGGCAAACGCTGGCTGGGGATTTTATTTTCAGTTCTTTTGATTATTTGCTTTGCTTATGGTTTTAACGGGCTTCAATCCTTCAATATGTCATCTTCTTTGGAATATTATATTCCGGGTTATAGCGATACGGTCTATCCTATGCTTGTGGGATTGATTTTGGCAGTAGGAACAGCCTTTGTTATTTTTGGCGGAGTACACAGAATTGGTTTTATCACATCTGTATTAGTACCGATTATGGCAGGTGCTTATCTCCTAATCGGACTTTATACAGTCATTACCAATATTACAGAGCTTCCGAAAGTGTTTTCTATGATTTTTTCTCAGGCATTTGATTTCAAGGCATTTGCAGGAGGTATGGCAGGAAGCGCTGTGGTAATCGGTATTAAAAGAGGTCTTTTTTCCAATGAAGCAGGTATGGGAAGCGCTCCCAATGCTTCTGCAAGCGCATCTGTAAGTCATCCGGCAAAACAGGGAATGGTACAGGTTTTATCTGTGTTTATTGATACTCTGTTAATATGCTCTGCAACAGCTATGATGCTGTTACTTTCCGGTGTGCAGGGTGAGTCCGGCGTATTAGACGGTATTCCTTTTGTGCAGAAGGCTATTTCCGCAAATGTAGGAAATTGGGGCATTCATTTTATCACACTTTCCATTTTTGCCTTTGCATTCAGCAGCTTGATTGGAAATTATTATTATGCAGAGTCGAATATTCTGTTTATTAAAAATAATAAAAAATTGTTATTTATTTTCCGTATTACCTGTCTTTTAGCAGTATTTTTCGGAGCACAGGCAGACTTCTCCATGATGTGGAATATTGCGGACATTACGATGGGATGTATGGCAACCGTAAATATTCTGGTCATTTTGGTTCTTGGAAATACGGCGATGAAAGTATTAAAAGATTACGAAAAACAGAAAAAAGAAGGAAAAAATCCTGTTTTTAAAGCAAAAGATGTGGGAATAGAGAACACGGAGTGCTGGTAAAGTAAGTCGATACTGAAAAAGGTATACATTTGATGCAAATTAAGCGTTCAATGTATACCTTTTTTAGTAGAGTTTTTTAAACTAAATCGTGATTTTTTTCTAACATTTCTAAAATAACTTTCTGTGTATACGCACCTAGATGCTTTTTATCTTCCTTTTCTAATTGGTCAGGATAAATGGGAGCGCCATATTCAACTACTACCTTGCAAGGCTTGATTTTTGGAAAATGTGCTTCAAAAATTTCAGCAGAGTTGCTGATTGCAATGGGAATAATCGGGCATCCTGCCTTTGTGGCGATTTTAAAGCTGCCTTCGTGGAAAGGAAGCATTTCCAGTTCGTTTTCTCCCTTATTTCTTGTACCTTCAGGGAAAATACAAATAGAAATTCCGCTTTTTACTTTATCAATGGCAGTTAAAATAGTTTTCATTCCGGCTTTAATATCCTGTCTGTCTAAGAACAGGCAATGAAGATAACGCATCCATGTAGAAAGCAGAGGGATTGGCTCCATTTCTTTTTTGGCAATATAGCCGGTTAAATCAGGGCATAAAGTGTAAGTCAGCAGAATATCAAAAAAACTTCTGTGGTTTCCGATATACAGTACAGCCTGATTGGTAGGAACATTTTCATGGCCGATAATAGTGATTTTTGCACCGGTAACCTTCAGAACAAATTTGAAAACTGTTTGAATAATACGCAGGGAGCTGATATCCTTTGCTCGTTTGTTGAACTTCCCTACAATCCATTCCACAATAAGAATAGGAATAGACAGAATTAAGTATCCGATAACGCAGATACATACAATAAGAAATCGAAACATAATAAATAACCTTTCTTTCTTTTGAATAATTAATTGTGCAGGCCCAACCTATCTAATAAAGTATAATGAAATCATCTCTAATATGCAAGGATTAGTACGCATATTTCAGAAAAAATCCGCATACATTTAGGATAAGACTGGCAAAGTGAAGGTGGCGTAAGATGTGAAAAAAGGAACAGCCATAATCCTGCTTTTGACAGTGATATCCTGCTTTTTATGTGGCTGCAGCATTGAAAAAGTAAGGGCAATGGACGGTGTAAAACCGGAGTATACCGTTATGAAAGAGGAAGATTATCCTGAAAAAGTAAAAGAATTGATAGGTGAGAATAAGGCAAAGGAATTTCAGATGACTTATCAAGATGCAGGATATCTTTACCTCATGAAAGGATATGGAGAACAGAAAACAGGAGGGTACAGCATACAAATTGAAGATTTATCCCTGTGGGATAATGCAATTCATTTACAGACGACGTTGCTTGGTCCGCAGGATGGCGAAGAACTGAAGGAGGAAGCATCTTATCCCTGTCTGGTGATTAAGATGAAATATCGGGAAGAGCCGGTTATTTTTGAATAGAAAAGGGGTAGTGGTGTGGAACTGGTAACAAAAAATATGTATATGCTTCAAAAAAAGTGCGAGGCAGTTAATCAGATTACTTTTGATGAGGATTTAAACGTTCCTGATGTAAAGCCGGATATCGGGCGCATGATACAGAAAAAGGGCGATATCCAGTTAGAGGATATTCAGATAAGCGAGGGGCGTGCATATATTACAGGGGCGCTGGTAGTGAGTCTTTTATACGTCAGCGACAATGAAGAAAGACGCCTTCAAAGCCTTATGGGAACCTTGCGTATTGGAGAGACTCTAAACTTAGAGGGGCTGGAAAGCGGAGATAAAGTACAGTTAAAATGGGATATCGAGGATTTGAGCGTTCAGCTTATAAATTCCAGAAAATTGAATATAAAGGCATTAGTGACTTTTACAGCTTACGTGGAGGAAAGTAAAGAGTTGGAGCTGCCCGTTGCCGTGGAAGATGATGAAATTTCCCAGAAAAAAGAGGATATTTCTATTCTCGGTACTGTGATACATAAAAAAGACACCATGCGTGTAAAAGAGGATATTTCTCTAAGCTCTAACAAACCGGATATTTATGAACTGCTTTGGAATACCGTAGAGGTAAGAGGGTTGGATATTCGTGCGGAAAACGATAAAATTGCAGTAAAGGGAGAGCTGTTTGTCTTTGCTCTTTACAGCGGAAATGATGATAATAATTCCCTGCAATGGCTGGAGCATTCTGTTCCCTTTTATCAGGAGCTGGAGTGTGTGGGCTGCACACAGGAAATGATACCCAATGTGGAAATTTCCATGCCCCAAGGTGATTTAAAGGTGAAACAGGATGAAGACGGAGAAGAGCGTGTCATTGGCGTGGACGTTGTTTTGGAGCTGGAACTGAAAATTTATGAGGAAGAGGAATTATCTCTTCTCATGGATGTATACACGCCGTTAAAAGAGTGTGAGGCAGTCAGGGAAAATCAGGTATTGGAAAGTCTGCTGGTGAAAAATTTTTCAAAGTGCAAGGGGAATGACAGGATTAAAATAGAAAACAGTCACGGAAAAATTTTGCAGATTTGTCACAGCGACGGAAATGTAAAAGTAGACAGCAGCAGAATTGTAGAAAACGGAATTGAGGTGGAGGGCGTTGTCCAAATTCGGATTTTATATATTATCGGGGATGATGATATGCCGTTTTATTCCATGGAAACCATGATACCCTTCCGGCATATAATCGAGGCAGAGCAGATTACAGAAAATTGTGTTTATTATATGCGAGCGGACTTAGAGCAATTGTCCACGACCATGATTGACAGCGATGAAATCGAGGCAAAAATCGTGATTAACTTAAATGCGCTGGTAATGAAGCAGAGAGAAACAGGAATTATCCAAAATATTGAAGAAAGAGAGCTGGACAGGGAAAAACTGCGTAATATGCCGGGAATTGTAGGATATCAGGTGCAGCCGCAGGATACCCTTTGGGATATTGCAAAGCGGTTTTATACGACCATTGATACAATTTTAGAATTGAATGAAATGGAAAATGAAACAATCAAACCGTATGACACCTTAGTGCTTATGAAAAAAGTAGAAAAATAAAATATTTTCAGTAAAAGGAGCGGTTTCGTGTAAACGGCTCCTTTAAAAATAGGAGGAAATTGTTTGGCTATCTTGCCAGTTGAAAAAAAATATGTTTTCATATAGAATAGAATGTACTAAAAGGAATACAATATACAAAAGTCGGAGGAGAAGCCATGAGATTAAGAGCGTTGGCAAAAATCAATCTTGGTTTAGATGTTCTGCGTAAAAGAGAAGACGGATATCATGAATTGCGCATGATTATGCAGACAATTAATATGTACGACCAATTAGATATAGAAATCAGTAAAACACCGGGAATTAAAATTACTACCAATCTGCCTTTCATACCGGTAAATGAAAGCAATCTGGTATATAAAGCGGCGAAACTTTTGATGGATGAATTTCAAGTAGAGCAGGGAATTACCGTAGATTTGCAGAAATTTATTCCTGTGGCGGCAGGCATGGCAGGCGGAAGCTCTGATGCGGCAGCAGCAATGATTGGGGTAAATCGTTTGTTTGGATTGGGACTTTCTGTAAAAGAGCTGATGGAAAGAGGCGTGAAAATCGGTGCAGACGTGCCGTATTGTCTTTTAAGAGGAACTGCGTTGGCAGAGGGAATTGGAGACAAGCTCCGTGCCCTTCCTGCGTGTCCGGATTGTTATGTGCTTATCGGAAAGCCGGCAATCAGCGTGTCTACAAAGTTTGTCTATGAAAATCTTCATGCCAATGAATTAGAGTATCATCCTGAAATTGATAAAATGCTGGATGCAATTCAGTGGCATAATTTGAATAAGATTGCAGACTGCATGGGAAATGTATTAGAAACGGTTACAATTCCTCATTATCCGGTTATTCAGAAAATTAAAGATCACATGAAAGAACATGGGGCATTAAATGCTATGATGAGCGGCAGCGGCCCTACGGTATTCGGATTATTTGATGATAAAGCAACGGCGGAAAACGCCTGTGAAGCGCTGCGGGAAAGCCGTCTGGCAAGAACCGTTTTTTTGACAACAGTATTTAACAATGGCGGAAGGAGAAAATAGCAGGAATGGATTTGGAAATGAATATGGACGATTACCTTCCTTTAAGGGATGTGGTTTTTAATACATTGAGAAGGGCGATTTTGAAGGGAGAACTAAAACCGGGAGAACGTCTGATGGAAATTGCTCTGGCAGACAAGCTGGGAGTCAGCCGTACACCTATTAGAGAGGCAATCCGTAAGCTGGAGCTGGAAGGACTTGTTGTGATGGCTCCCAGAAAGGGTGCAAAAGTTGCTTCCATTACAGAGAGAGACTTAAATGATGTGCTGGAGGTCAGAAAAGGAATGGAGGTTTTAGCCATTTCCCTTGCCTGTGAGAGAATTACAAAGGAAGAAATGGAACATCTGGAAGAAATCGAAGCACATTTTCAGACACTTATTGAGTCTGATAATTTAACAGAACTGGCAGAAGTAGATGTGCAATTTCATGACACTATTTATCAGGCAACCAATAATAAACGTCTGGTACAGCTTTTAAATAATTTAAGAGAGCAGATGTATCGTTATCGTATGGAATATTTAAAAGATATTGCTGTGCGCCGTACATTGGCAGAAGAACATAAATCCATTTGTGAGGCTCTGAGAGTAAGAGATGAAAAAAAGGCTTTAAGCTATGTACAACTTCATATTGATAATCAGCAAAAAGCAATTATTCGTAGTTTAAATCAAGAATAAAAGAGAATATGGGTGAGATAATAAAAGGAGATGTTGCATGAAATTTATGTGACAACTCCTTTTTATTGTACAAACACGGCTTCCAAAACATCACTATGCTCAAAAAACTGCGAAAATGTTCCTAATCATTTGCCATTGAAATACGGAGCTGTGTTCGTCACTGTTCATTCAGCTTTAAAACTATTTTGAGGAGAAAATTATGAACAACACAATCTCAACCCATATTGATGAAAATGAAGAATACGTAAGAAAACGCCTGCAAAACTGTGATGACTGTATTATTCGTCCCATGCTTTTAGGGGAAGGTAAGAAGATACGCTGTCTGGTCGTCTACATCGAAGTTGCCGTAAGCAATATGGTGCTGGAGGATTCTGTAATTGGTAAGCTGGTAAATCATATATGGGAGATGCCGGGGGATGAACTGATTGAATTTGTCAAAGATAATGGAATGGGAATTTCTGATGTACAGCCGTTAGAAAATATGGATAAAGCATTTGCTTCTATGTTGGCAGGGAATGCTATATTTTTTATAGATGGTTATAATAAGGCAATTAAAATTGGAAGTAAGGGGTATCCCAATCTTAGTGTTTCAGAATCCAGCAGAGAAAAAGTGCTTCGTGGTTCAAAAGAGGGATTTACTGATGCGGTAAAGACAAATGCCGCATTAGTGCGAAAGAGAATTCGAGATACAAGATTGAAAGTAAAGCAGAAAACACTGGGAGAGAGAAGTCAGACTTTAGTGCAGCTTCTATATATGGAGGATTTAGTCCGACCGGAGCTTTTGTCAGACATTGAAGAACGTTTGGAATCTTTTGTGATTGACGGGATTTTAGATACCGGAGCTATTGAACAGCTTACAGAGAAGCATTGGCTTTCGCCTTTTCCTCAGTTTCAGACTACAGAGAGACCGGATAAGTGTGCAGCAGAAATCCTAAATGGCAGAATTTTACTGCTGTGTGATCATTCTCCTACAGGGATTTTGCTTCCGGCAGTTTTAAATGATTTTTTACAGGTGAGTGAGGATAATTACAATCATTTTGAAATCGTAAGTTTTCAGCGCCTTATTCGCTATTTTGCTTTGTTTTTAACGTTACTGTTTTCCGGAACATATCTTGCGGTTACCAATTTCCATACGCAGGTATTGCCTACCAATCTGATTTTATCTTTTTCCGAGGCGCGACAAGGTGTTCCCTTTCCGGCTCTTTTGGAAGTATTGTTTATGGAAATTGCCTTTGAAACCATTCGGGAGGCAGGTGTGCGTATGCCGGGACCGCTGGGAGGAACCATAGGTATTGTAGGAGGTTTGATTGTGGGGCAGGCAGCAGTAGAGGCGAATTTGGTAAGCCCTATTGTGGTGGTAGTAGTTGCTGTGACGGCTCTGTGCTCACTGGCAATTCCAAATCAGGAGTTTTCAGCGCCTTTTCGGATGTTGAAATTCGGTTTTATTTTTCTGGGAGGAACTTTGGGAGTATTTGGGATTTTGTTAGGACTTTATCTGGTTATCAGTCATCTGGCAGGATTAAAGAGTTTTGGAATTCCTTATCTCACTCCTTTTGCAGCTCAAAATCAGATAGGGTACAGAGGAGAGCAGGATGGCGCTGTTCGTGCTCCTTTTCGTTTTCTCACAAAAAGACCTTTGTATGCAAGGCGTAAGCAACAGGTAAAACTCCGAACAAAGAAGAAAGGAGGCGTATGATATGTTTGCAGATAATGCCAGAATTTCTCACAGACAGCTGTTTCGTCAGATTGTTCTGGGAGTCATTGGAATTTATACATTGGTAATTCCGATTTTTCCGGAAGTTTTCGGAAGGCAGGGAATCTTATGTTTGCTAACAGTAATGGCCGTTTATATACTTTTCTTTATTTATTTTATTCGAATAAAAACGGTAATGCAAAATCCTCGAAGATATATGGGAAAGATATTTGGCAGTATTTTTGTTTTCCTGTATATGTCATGGTTATGGTTTATGGGAGTATATCTTTTGCTGACGACAGCCAGAATTACAGACCGTTTTCTTATTGAAGGAAGTGTATACTGGATTGTGATTATACTGGCAGGAGCAGCAACGTATTTAGGCAGTCATCAAGGACTGGAGAGACGTGGAAGAATGGCAGAAGTGTGCTTTCCTGTTTTGGCTTTTATCATGGGCGGAATGTTATGCCTTGGGATTTTGCGAATGAAGAATTATTACTTGGGAGAGCTGGGGAGTTTGACTTTACAGGGCTGGTTAAAAGGGAGTTATCAGATTTTTTGTGCGTTTTTGCCCTTTGCATTTTTACCTGTAGCTTTAGGCAATGTGAAAAAACCGGGAGAAACAGGAAAAGTAATGAGGGGAGCGTTGTTTCTTGTAACAGGGATTTTAATTTTGTGCCTTTTATTACTGCAGGGAAGTTTTGGAATAGGGGGATATGAGCATAGACAGTATCCCATGGTTGAATTTATGGCAGGTATTCGAATTCCCGGAGATTTTTTGGAGCGAGTAGATATTTTCTGGGTGGCGGCAGTGATGTTCAGTATGTTGTTTGCCCTGGGTGGTGTGTTTTTCTACAATCACGAACTTCTGGTGCGGACAGATAAGGAAAAAGCAGCTCCTTTTCTGGCAGTTGGGGTGGTGGCGGCAGCCTTAATATGTGAGAAAGTGCAAGTATCAACAGAGCTTTTTTGGAAGCTTTCCGGCAGGTTTTACGGACCATTGTTTTTGCTTCTTCTTTTATATGCAGGTTTTGCAGGACGAAAAAAATCTGTTTTCGTAAAAGGAGTGGTGATTATTTTATGTATGCTTCCATTATCCGGCTGCGGTGTGTCTTTAGAAAACAGAGAATTTCCATTATCTATGAGTGCAGATTATAAGGATGGTAATTTTGAATTGATTTATGGCATTCCCGGATTAGGAGAAATAACAGGACAGGGAAAAAATCAAGAGGAACAGCCTCAGGCAATTTCTTATCAAGGAGAGACTCCAAAGGAAGCAGAAGAAGCATTTAATAGAAATCAAAAAAACTATTTGGATATGGGACATATTAAAACTATTATTTTAGGAAAAGGACTTCTGGAAAATGAGAAAGCACTTTTTGCGGTGCTGGGCTATTTAGAAGAAAAACCTTCTGTGGCAGGAAATATCTATGTGTTTTTCAGTGAAGATACTTCCGGACTTATGAATTTTGATGGACAGGGAGGAGAATCTGTAGGAGACTATCTCACAGGTGTTTTAGAGAATAACTTAGAAGGTAAGCCCAAGGATGCAGTAACCCTTCAGGACTTATATAATGCATGGCATAGAAATGAAAAAATCCCAAAACTTTTAGAGGTAGAGATAGTGAATAAAAGACCGCAAATCCGTCAATACTCCTGATAATAAAATCAGGAGGTACATAAAATTGAGAGAAAAATGGAAAGATAGAAAAATATGGCTGGCAGTAGTAGTTCTTGGGTTGGTCTTGACATTATTTTTAACAGGAATAAATATGGTTCGTTTAAAACGGGAAAACAGGGAAATACAGGCACGCCTTGACAGAGAAATACAACAGGGCATTGCAGGAGAAGTATTTCGCCTTCATGTAATCGCAAATAGTGATAAAGATACAGATCAAGAGCTGAAGCTACAGGTGAAAAATAAAATTGTGGAGTACTTACAGCAAAAATTAAATCCTGATGCCGGTTTAGAAGAAACAAAAGAGATGGTACTCATTCATTTACAGGAAATAGAGGAAGAAGCAGAAAAGACAGTAAAGGAGTCAGGATTTGACTATGAAGTTCATGCAGCAGTAGAGAATACGTATTTTCCTGACAAAACTTATGGAGATTGTACTTTTCCGGCAGGTGAGTACGAAGCTCTGAATGTGCGTATTGGAAAGGCACAGGGGCATAACTGGTGGTGTGTGCTTTATCCCAGTTTATGTTTTGTTGATGATACTTACGGTATAGTGACAGAAGAAAAGAAAGAGGATTTAAAGGCAGTACTTACGGATGAGGAATTTGATGAGATTTTAAAAAATCCACAGGAAAAGCTCAAGGTGAGGATAGGATTTCGTTGGTTTTAACCTTGCAATATCCCTTTGTTAAGGGTAAAATGGAGAACAGACGATAAAATGACAGTTATGAGGTTATTGTATGAAATATAAAAAAACAGCGCCCATTGGCGTTTTTGATTCCGGAGTAGGCGGTCTGACGGTTGCAAGAGAGATTATGCGAAATCTGCCTCATGAGAAAATCGTGTATTTTGGTGATACTGCCAGAGTTCCTTATGGAAGTAAGTCAAAAGAAACAATTTTACGTTATTCCAGACAGATTGTCCGTTTTTTACAGACACAGGAAGTAAAAGCCATTGTAGTAGCTTGTAATACGGCAAGTGCTTTGGCTCTTGAAACAATCAGCGAAGAAATTGATATTCCTATTATCGGTGTAGTAAAGCCCGGAGCAAAGGTGGCAGCGCAGACGACCAGAAATAAAAAGATTGGACTTATCGGTACAAGAGCAACAGTAAAGTCGGATTTATACCGTAAGACGATTCAGGCAGAAAATCCGGAGATTGAGGTAATCGGACAGCCGTGTCCTCTGTTTGTGCCCTTGGTAGAAGAAGGATGGCTGAAAGATTCCGTTACTATAGAGGTTGCCAAGCGATATTTGGCACCATTATTAGAGAAGGATATAGATACTCTTATTTTAGGCTGTACCCATTATCCGCTTCTTCGCTCTACTTTAAAAACACTGGTAGGAGATGGAGTAACTTTAGTAAATCCTGCTTATGAGACGGCAAAGGAATTACAACGGCTTTTAAAAGAACAGGGTATGGAGAATGAGATACATACAGATGAGGAATTTCCTTACCGCTTTTTCGTCAGTGATGAGGAGGAATGTTTTCAGGAATTTGCAAATTCCATTCTTCCCTATAACGTAAAACGAACAAAGCAGATTAATATTGAGGAGTTTTAGAAATGACAAAGGATGTTTTAGTTACAGTAAAAGGACTTCAGAGCATGGAAGACGGCAGTCCTCCCGAAGAAGTAGAAATGGTGGCAAAAGGTGAATATTATTACAAAAATGGTCACCATTACATTTTTTATAATGAAACTATAGAAGGATTTACAGAGCAGAATAGAAACAGTATTAAAATTTCAGAAAACAGCGTGGAAGTAAAGAAAAAAGGACTTACTAACATGCAGATGATTTTTGAAGAACAGAAAAAAAATATTAGCTATTATGCAACTCCTTTTGGAAATCTTCAAATGGGAATTGCAGCAACGAATATTGATATAAAAGAACAGGAGAAAAGTCTGGAGCTTTGTATTGATTATGCACTGGAAATTAATGGGGAACATGCGGCAGATTGCCAGATTGCAGTGAGTGTAAAAGAGAAGGGCAGCGGTGAATTTTCTCTGAATATGTAAAGAAAAACGGAGCTATCGCATTAAGTTCATATCCAGAATATTTATACATTTTACGCTCAGCCTGCGCTCGTTTTGAGCTTACAATCTCAAAGCGTGCTGGACAAATTCGCTAAAAGTGTATAAATATTTCTGAATAATGTTTAAAGTGACAGCCCCGTTTATTTTTGAGCGGATGTAACTTTTTCTTTCATTCGTTGGAACCAGCCTTTTTTCTTAGCCGGAGGTGTGAGAGAACCGCGAAGACCTCTTACTCCTACAATGTAGATACCGCTTACATCAGCTTTAATTTCTTTTTTTACAGGAATTAAGTCAAATATTGCTTCGTCAGCTACTAAAGTCATAATCTTTGGTCCGATTTTGGCTTTTACGATAGGCAGCTTAGAACGGCGCATAAGCTTTGGAGTCTGGTCGATAACCATCTGCGGCAGACCGGATTGCTTAATAGGCAGACGCTTTTTATCAATGATCAGCATTGTCATAGTCTGCTTCATGGCATCCATCTGTACCTGTTGTTCTTCCTGTTTTTTCTGAGCCTTTTTTCCAAGGAAAAAGAGAACAATAATAGCGATGATTAAAATAACCAAAACAACCAGAAGTATTTTCGTAAGCATTTCTGTTAATCCTCCTATTATTTCAGTAATTCATACTTAGAATATTCTAGCACCCTTTTATGGAAAAGGCAACTAAAAATCCCTTGAAACCTTTTCTTTTTCAGCTGTAATGTGGTATAATTGCTTTTGCATACTAATTTTAAATGGAGAGGAAATAAAAGCATGAAGAAAAAAATGGTAATCCTTCTGCTGACATTGGGAATTCTCGGTACAGCAATGGGATGTGGTGAAAAGAAAGATAAAACAGAAGATAAAGAAGGGACAAAAACAGAACAGTCTTCACAAGAAGATTTTAAACTGACAAATAAAGATGGAAAAGTAGTAGCAGTTGATGTTGATAATATAGAAAATTATATTACTTTAGGAGAATATAAAAACCTTCAGGTGACAGAAGCACCGAAAGCTGCTGTGACAGACGAAGAAGTGGAAAACAGTATTCATTATACACTTATGACAGGTTATGATCAGGTGGAAGTAACAGAGGACAGAGCTGTTCAGCAGGATGACACTGTAAATATTGATTTCACAGGTTATATGGACGGTGAGGAATTTGACGGCGGTTCTGCACAGGGTGAGGATTTGCGCATCGGCTCTGGCTCTATGATTGAAGGCTTTGAAGATGGTCTGATCGGACACAAAAAGGGGGAAGAGGTAACTCTGGACCTGACTTTTCCAACAGATTACAGCGTAGAGGAAATGCAGGGAAAAGCAGCACAGTTCAAGATAAAAATTAACAGTATTTCTCAGGTGCCGGAGCTTACTGACGAATGGGCGGCTGCAAATACAGATTATAAGACTGCGGAAGAATTCAGAACAGCACAAAAAGATATGATGCAGAAAAGTATCGATTTAGAATATGAAGGTCAGGTAAAATCCGATTTATTTGCTATGGTTGTAGAGGATACGGAGTTTAAAGAATATCCGGAAGCTCTTTTAGAACAGGGCAAAAAAGATGTAAGAAATAGAATGGATCAGATGTATCAGGCACAGTTCCAGATAACTTTAGACGAATATATAAAACAGCAGGAAATTTCTGATGAGGAAGTAGAAAAAGTATTGACAGAATCTGCACAGACATATTTACAGCAAAACTTAATTGTACAGGCTATTTTCAATGCCGAAGGAATTGAGTTAAGCGAAGAAGATTATACAGCAGAAGAGGCAAAATTTGCAGAATTAAATGGATTTCCTGATGCAGAGACTATGAAAATGTATTATGGTGATTTAAATGTATTAAAGGATAGTGTACTTTGGAATAAGGCATGTGATGTTATTATGGGAACTGCCACAGTAACAGAACAGGAGCCGGAAGCTGATACAGAGGCTACTCAGGAATAGTAAAGAAAGACCGCAGACAAACACGGAGGATAAAGGGTGTGTCTGCGGTTTATTGTGTAATAGGAGACAAAAGAGATGAAGACAAAAACAAGGCGAATATTAGGACTTTTTCTTTCAATGTTGCTTCTGGTTGTACCTCTTTTGGGGTGCAAAGAGGAAAAAATTCAGGGAAATGTGAATTCTGATATTGCACAGAATGCACAGGCGGCAGGTGGTCTTACCATTCATTATCTGGACGTAGGGCAGGGAAATGCCATATTGCTCCAATCAGAGGGACAATCCATGCTTATAGATGGAGGAGCAAGGAAAAGTTCTTCTTTTGTGGTAAGTTATCTGGAAAAACAGAATATTAAAAAGCTGGATTATGTATTGATTTCTCATTTTGATGAAGACCATTTAGCAGGTGCAGTGGGTGCTTTGCATAAATTTCCGGTAAATACATTAATTACACCAGATTATGAGGCTGACTCTAATATTTTTCAATCTTATAAAAAAATAGTACAAGAAAAGGGGTACGAAGCAGTTCATCCTAAGCAAGGACAGGAATTTTCTCTGGGAAGTGCAAAATTTCGGATTATTTCCCCTGTAGCTTATGGGCATGAGGATGAAAATCAAGACTCGGTAGGAGTTATTTTAGAAAATGGAGAACAGAAATTTTTTATTGGCGGAGACATTGGGCTGGAAAGTGAAAAAGAAATTTTAGACTCCGGTGCGGATATTCAGGCAGATGTTATGCTGATGAATCATCATGGCTCTCATGTGAGTGAAGAGTTTTTTAAGAAGATATCGCCTTCTTATAGTGTGATTAGCTGTGGAAAAGATAATAAATATGGGCATCCAAGAGAAGATACCATGGAACTTTTAAAGAAATATGATATACCGGTATTTCGTACAGATTTACAGGGAACGATTCTTATGTACAGCAATGGAAAAGAATTGACATTTGAAAAGGAACCTTGTAATGATTATACTCCGGGGGATAGAAATGGAGAAACAGAAGAGCCGGATACACAGGATTTTGACAATAGCAATGAGCAGGAATGTGACTTTGTTTTAAATGCACATACAAAGAAAATTCATAAAAAGGACTGTTCTTCCGTGGGAAAGATGTCAGAGGAGAACAGAAGCTATTATAAAGGAGATATTCAGACTTTATTTGATGCAGGATATAGTGCCTGCAAAAGTTGTAATCCATAAAAAGAAGGAAATGATACAAAGGAGAATAGGAAATGAAAAAGACATTAAAGCAATTGGCAGGTTATTATAAGCCCTATAAAGGACTTTTCTTTTCAGACCTGTTTTTCGCAGTTTTAGGCGCGGGGATTACTTTGGTAATTCCTCTGCTGGTGCGCTATATTACAAGTAATGTAGTGTATTATCCGGTTGATAAAGCAGTAAGTGTAATTATAAAACTGGGGATTTTTATGATTGCCCTGGTGCTTTTAGAAACATTTTGTAACTTTTATATTGCTTATTATGGACACCTGATGGGAGCCCATATTGAGAGGGATATGCGAAACGAGATTTTCAGCCATTATCAAAAGTTGTCCTTTTCGTTTTTTGATAACCAGAAGGTAGGGCAGTTGCTTTCCAGAGTAACTTCAGACTTATTTGAAATCAGCGAACTTTTGCATCACGGGCCGGAGGATTTAATTATTTCCATTATTAAATTTGTAGGTGCATTTGTCATTTTGCTGTTTATTAATGTCAGGCTGGCATTGACTGCCTTTTTCTTTATTCCATTTTTGATTTTGTATGCTCTTTATTTTAACCGTAAGATGGAAACGGCATTTCGAAGAAACAGAGCGCGTATCGCTGATATTAACACACAGATTGAAGACAGCCTTTCTGGAATTCGTGTGGTAAAATCCTTTGCAAACGAACAGGAAGAAATGAGGAAATTCAAAATTGGAAATCAGCGTTTTGTAGAGTCGAAGAAGCAGAGCTATCAGTATATGGGTACTTACTATTCCGGAATGGGAGCTTTTACTACGTTGATTACCATTGTAGTTCTTTTGGTAGGAGCATTTTCACTTACAAAAGGACAGATGCCTGTGGAGGATTTGGTAACGGTTCTTTTATACATCAATAACTTTACAGAGCCAGTGAAAAAGCTGATTAACTTTACAGAGCAGTTCCAAAATGGGTACAGTGGATATGTGCGCTTCCGTGAAATTATGGAGGTAGAGCCGGATATTACAGATAGCAAAGATGCCTGTGAACTTACAGATGTAAAAGGTGCGATTGATTTTGAAAATGTTTCTTTTTCTTATGAAGGAAATAAAGAACAGGTATTGAAAAATGTAAATCTAAAGGTGAATGCTGGAGAGTATGTGGCTTTAGTAGGTGGTTCAGGAGCGGGAAAGACAACTCTTTGCAGCTTAATTCCTCGTTTCTATGATGTGACAGAGGGAAGAGTTTTACTGGATGGGCAGGACATCAGACAGATTAAGCTACATAGCCTGCGAAGCAAAATTGGTATTGTACAGCAGGATGTTTATTTATTTGCAGGAACAGTTATGGAAAACATTCGATATGGAAAACCGGATGCCACAGATGAAGAAGTAATACAGGCTGCCAAAGCTGCCAATGCTCATGATTTTATTATGGAGCTGGATAATGGCTATCATACAGATATTGGACAAAGAGGTGTGAAACTTTCCGGTGGACAGAAACAAAGACTTTCCATTGCCAGAGTTTTCCTGAAAAATCCACCAATTTTGATTTTTGACGAGGCAACGTCAGCTCTTGATAATGAGAGCGAAAAAATTGTGCAGGATTCTTTAGAGAAGCTTTCAGCAGACAGAACTACTTTTGTAATTGCTCACAGACTTTCTACAATCAGAAAAGCCCAGAGAATTCTGGTATTGACAGAGGATGGAATTGCAGAGGAAGGAACTCATCAGGAGCTTATGGAGAAAGAAGGAATTTACAGCAGTCTTTATAAACTTTCGTTTTCATGATACAATGAAAAAAATGCAGGGAAAGGAATGGTTGAATATGATAGCAGACAAAATGAAGGCATTAGTGAACAACAGTTCAGCAATTCGCGCAATGTTTGAAGAAGGAAAAAAATTGGCAGAGGAATACGGCGCAGAAAACGTTTATGACTTTAGTATTGGAAATCCTAATGTGCCTGCACCGATTGAAGTTCAGGAGGCAATGTGCGAAATTGCGAAGGAAGAAGATCCGGTTGTTCTTCATGGTTATATGAGTAACAGTGGATACGAAGATGTAAGACAGGCAGTAGCAGAGTCTTTAAATAACAGATTTGATACTTCCTTTGAAAAAGAAAATATCGTTATGACAGTAGGAGCTGCAGGGGGATTAAATGTAATTTTAAAAACACTGTTAAATCCGCAGGATGAGGTTGTGGTGATTGCACCTTATTTTGGAGAATACAATGCTTATGTGTCTAATTATGATGGGATTGTAGTGGTAGTAAGCCCTGACACAAGAGATTTTCAACCGAATTTAAAGGAACTGGAGGAGAAGCTGACAAAGCGAACCAAAGCAGTTATTATTAATTCTCCTAACAATCCTACCGGTGTAGTTTATTCAGAAGAGACTATCCAAAAACTGGCAGATATTTTAAGAAAAAAACAGCAAGAATTTCAAACAGATATTTATCTGATTTCAGATGAACCTTATCGTGAGCTGGTCTATGATGGTGTGGAAGTTCCGTATTTGACAAAATATTATGACAATACTATTGTAGGATATTCTTTCAGTAAATCTCTTTCCCTGCCGGGTGAAAGAATTGGTTATCTTGTCATTCCAAAGGAAGCGGCAGATGCAGAGGAAATTCAGGCAGCGGCTAACGTGGCAACCAGAATTTTAGGGTATGTAAATGCGCCTTCTTTCATGCAGAAAGTTGTTGCCAGATGTCTGGGCGCAAAGGCAGATGTGCCCTATTATAATCGAAACCGTGAAACATTGTATCGTGCACTTGTAGAAATGGGATTTCATTGTATTAAACCGGAAGGAGCATTTTATCTTTTTGTAAAATCTCCGGTAGAAGATGAAAAGAAGTTTTGTGAAGCAGCGAAAAAATATCATATTCTTATTGTACCGGGTTCTTCTTTTTCCTGCCCCGGATATGTAAGAATTGCCTATTGTGTTTCTTATGAGACAATTTTGAATTCTCTGGATAGCTTTAGAAAGTTAGCCGAGGAATTCCATACAAAGTGAGAGAAGGAGCGGGTGGAATATGACGAAAAGGGAGTTCTTAGAAGAATTAAAAGAGGCATTAAGTGAACAGCTTCCGCAAAATCAAGTGGCGGAGCATGTGTCGTATTATATGAACTATATAGAGGAACGAAAGAGAAGCGGAAGCAGCGAAGAGGAAGTTTTAGATATGTTGGGAGATCCTCGTCTGATTGCCAGAACAATTCTGGATACTACACCCGGCAGTAAAGACAATCAGAATTATTTCTATGAGCAGACTATGCAGGATGCACAAAGTGAAGTAGAGAAAAAGGGATTATCCAATAAAGCAAGAAAGTATCTTTATATAGGAATTGCTATTGCAGTTATATTTCTGATTATTTCACTTATTACAACTTTGTTATCTTTTTTACTGCCTATTTTACTGCCTGTAATATTGATATTCGTTGTGATTTCTATTATACGAAAGCGGTAAAAATAAAAAGAAATCCCTCATAGGGGAGCTATGAGGGATTTCGAGGGGAGTATAAATAATTAAATAAGGGGTTATAATGTAAAAAAAATTTTTGAAGGGTAAATTCTTTTTACAACCCATATTATAATATAAAAGGAAAAAAAAAGCAATAATATTATTTTTTTGTTAGAAAATTGTTAAAATTTAAGAAATATCAATTTAATATATTTTCCTGAGAATATTATTTTTGATTACAGAGATAATAAGACTGTAATTAAAAATTTTTATTCAGGAGGTATTCCATCATGGCAAAAAACATGAACAACACAAATAAGAACAAAGCAACATCTAACACAAATAATATGAATAATGCAAACAAATCCGCTGCATCTAACAGCAAAAATTCAACAAACTCATCTAATAGAAATGCAGCAGACAAAAACGCAGCAGATAAAAACAATTCTAAATCAGAATATAGTTATTAAAAAAAAGCCCCCCTTGCAGGAAACTTCGGTCTTACCGGAGTTTCCTTTTTTTCTTGCGAAAAACTTATTTCCATACAAGAAAATAAACCTATTGCTGCATATACTAATAATAAAAGAAAAGGAATGAGAATGATGCTGAGTATTGATACAATTTCAGCAGAAGAATTAGATGTTTATGTGGGCAGACAGGATGCCATTATTATAGATTTACGAGATGTAGAGGAGTATGAAATAAGTCATTTGAAAACTGCCATAAATATTCCATATAGGGAAATTCAAAAGTGCAGAAGGCTTCCAAAGGGGAAATTGCTGGTGTTGTACTGCAGTCGTGGAAGCAGCAGCCTTTTTGCGGCAAGAGAGCTTATGAAAATGGGATACAGGGTGAAATCTGTGGTAGGAGGCATACGATGTTATAAAGGTTCTAACTTGTATTTTTCCAACGGGCATAGTAAAATAAAAAAATGAATAAATAAGATGTTAGAGGATGTCCGACGGATTGTTCCGCACTTTGTGCTCTCACAATCTTACCAACTGACACTGACATCATTTAATTAAAGTATACAATAAGGAGAAAAATAACATGAAATATATGTTTGCTTCAGATATTCACGGTTCCGCATATTATTGTAAAAAAATGTTGGAAGCTTATGAACAGGAAAAGGCAGATCGTTTGATTTTATTGGGAGATATTCTATATCATGGTCCCAGAAACGATTTGCCGAAAGAGTATGCTCCAAAAGAAGTTATTGCAATGCTCAACGCAAAGAAGGATGAACTTTATGTAGTAAGGGGAAACTGCGAGGCAGAAGTAGATCAGATGGTTCTGGAATTTCCGATTATGGCAGATTATTGTATTATTATGGACGGGGAAAGAACTATTTATGCAAGCCATGGGCATGTATATAATGAAAATAATCTTCCGCCAATGAAAAACGGAGATATTTTCATTCATGGACATACCCATGTGCTGCGTGCAGAAAAGAAAGAAAATTATACAATTTTAAATCCAGGCTCTGTTTCAATTCCGAAGGAGGGCAATATTCCAACTTATGCTATTTTGGAAGATGGCGTATTCAGTATTCGTGGATTTGAAGGGGAAATCGTTAAGGAGTTAGAGCTTTCATGAAAATATTTGAATTAATAGCACCCTGTCATTTTGGACTGGAAGCTGTATTAAAAAGAGAAATACAGGATTTAGGGTATGAAATCAGCGAAGTAGAAGACGGAAAAGTTACTTTCTACGGAGATGCAGAGGCCATTGTAAGAGCGAATATTTTTCTGCGTACAACAGAGCGAATTCTCTTAAAGGTGGCAAAGATAAAAGCCACAACCTTTGAAGAATTATTTGACAAGACAAAGGCTTTGCCATGGGAAGATTTTATTCCTGTAAATGGGAAATTCTGGGTTGCAAAAGCTAACTCAGTAAAGAGTAAATTGTTTAGCCCGTCTGACATACAGTCTATTATGAAAAAAGCAATGGTAGAGCGATTAAAGTCGGTTTATCATGTAGAATGGTTTGAAGAAGACGGCGCCAGCTATCCGGTAAGGGTTTCTTTTATGAAAGATGTGGCTACCATTGGTATTGATACAACAGGTTTATCTTTACACAAACGAGGCTACCGTCAGCTTACCAGCAAAGCGCCCATTACCGAAACGCTGGCGGCGGCTCTTTTGATGCTTACTCCGTGGAACAAAGACAGAATTTTGGTAGACCCTTTCTGCGGAAGCGGAACATTTCCTATTGAGGCTGCCATGATAGCCGCCAATATTGCGCCGGGAATGAACAGAAGCTTCTTATCTGAGGACTGGAAAAATATAATTTCCAGAAAACATTGGTATAATGCCCATGATGAGGCAAGGGATATCATGTGTCTTGATGGCGAAACAGACATTCAGGGATATGACTTAGACGGTGAAATTGTAAAGGCTGCAAGGGAAAATGCCCGCTGCGCAGGTGTCGAGAAACTTATTCATTTTCAGCAAAGGGATGTAAAGGATTTAAACCATCCCAAAAAATATGGTTTTATTGTTACAAATCCTCCTTATGGGGAACGTATTGAGGAGAAAGCAAATCTACCTCAGCTGTATACTACCATAGGCGAAAGTTTTCAGAGACTGGATTCATGGTCTATGTATCTTATTACTGCTTATCAGGATGCGGAACGTTATATTGGAAGAAATGCAGATAAAAATCGTAAAATTTATAATGGTATGATGAAAACGTATTTTTACCAGTTTTTAGGACCAAAACCACCTAGAAAGAAAAAATCTCTTGAGTAAAGGAGAAAGTGTCAAATGAGAAGATTGATTTTTGCTACCGGAAATGAACATAAAATGGTTGAAATCAGAGAAATTTTGGGAGAACTGCCTGTGGAAATCCTTTCTATGAAGGACGTAGGAATTAAAGCTGATATTGTGGAAAATGGGAATACTTTTGAAGAAAATGCTTTAATAAAAGCAAAAGAAGTATGTAAATTGGCAGGAGAAATGGTTCTTGCAGATGACTCCGGTTTGGAAATTGATTATTTGAACGGTGAACCGGGCATCTATTCTGCAAGATATATGGGAGAAGATACTTCTTATCGTATTAAAAACCAAAATCTCATCGACCGTCTGGAAGGAGTTCCGGATGAAAAGAGAACTGCACGCTTCGTATGTGCCATTGCAGCTGCGTTTCCAGATGGAAGAAGCTTTGTTGTTCGTGGAACGATAGAAGGGATTATCGGATATGAAGAGCGTGGCGCCAATGGATTTGGATATGATCCGATTTTTTATCTTCCTGAGAGAGGAGTAAGCACAGCAGAGATTCCTCCTGAGGAGAAGAATAGTATCAGCCACAGAGGAAATGCATTGCGTAAGATGAAAGAACTTCTTGAACGTGAGGAATTGCTATGAGAGTATTGATTGTCAGTGATACTCATGGTCATGAGGAAAATCTGGAGCGTATTCTAACGGAAAAAGGACCTTTTCAGCATTTAATTCACTTAGGTGATGTAGAAGGGCAAGAAGACTATATTGAGGTTATTGCAGGCTGCCCTGTGCATATTGTAGCGGGAAATAATGATTTTTTTTCAGATTTGCCAAGAGAGGAAGACTTTTGGATAAAAAATTATCATATTTTTATTACCCATGGACATTATTATGGGGTTTCTGTGGGAACAGACAGGCTTTGTGAGGAAGCAGCATTTCGAAATGCCAAAGTGGCAATGTATGGACATACTCATCGACCAGAGATTGAGGAGAAGAATGGAATTACGATTTTAAATCCAGGAAGTCTTTCCTATCCAAGGCAAATAGGAAGAAAGCCCAGTTATATTATTATGGAAATAGATGGAGCAGGAAAGGCGAAATATACGATTTATTATTTGTAAGAAAAGTCCCAAATCCCTTGATTTATAAGGGGTTTGAGACTTTAATAAAAAAAATAAAAAAAATTTTAAAAAAAGTGTTGACTTTTTTAGCAAGTGCTGGTATAGTATACCTTGTCGCCGGGCAAGAGAGTTCGGAGGACAACAAAAAAACACTTTCGGGGTGTGGCTCAGCTTGGCTAGAGCGCCTGGTTTGGGACCAGGAGGTCGCA